>Ga0206960_1003_pt1 | contig 67515 bp, 59 predicted proteins | sample Alteio_BWOrgHeat_29_FD_153255 | JGI IMG/M metagenome (GOLD analysis project Ga0206960, IMG submission 153255) | Enriched cells from forest soil in Barre Woods Harvard Forest LTER site, Petersham, Massachusetts, United States -... | ecosystem: Environmental > Terrestrial > Soil > Temperate forest >... | reverse complement strand
GCGTGGGCGTGCCCGGTTTCGACAATCGCAAAGGAGATTTATGCCGATGGTTGAGTTTTTGAATGCTGGTAAAAAGGTGGATTGCGGGCAATATGCGAACCTCCGCAAGACAGCGCTGCTTCATGATATTCCCGTTTACAAGGGAATTGACGAAAAGCTCAACTGCCAGGGCAACGGCCTGTGCGGCACGTGCGCGATGGAAATCGTGGAAGGCGCCGATAATCTCTCGCCCCGGACACGCCGTGAAGAACTGCGGCTGAAGGGCCAGCCAGCGAATCGCCGCCTGAGCTGCCAGTGTCAGGTCATGGGCGACATCGTTTGCGTGACGGCGCCCGCTCTGGATTGACCGCGCAACATGGCTTGCCTCCCACCCGCTCCCCGCGGTACAATCGCCACCCTGTCGGATTGCAGCAGTGGTCTGCGTGTCGATCAGCAACGGGAATCGTTTTGAGGGGCTGGTTATGGATTTGAAGCCGTCGGTTGAACTGCGGGAAATCACGAAGAATCTCCACGGTTGGGCGAGTTTTCATCCACAGTGGAAGGTTGATTTTAACAGTTACGCCCTGAAAACTGGCGAAGGAGTTGTCTTTATCGACCCGCTGAAAGCGGAACCGGCGGTCCTCGAAAAACTCAAGGCTCTCGGTGAGCCGATCGCCATCCTGCTTACCAACGCCCACCACGACCGTGATGCCGATTGGTTCCGCAAGCAATATGGGATCCAGATCTACGCCCACGAAAAGGCAAAGGCCGACTGCGACACCAAAATCGACGTGCTATTGATGGACGGCGAACGGTTGCCGGGCGGAGTGAAGGCAGTGCATCTTCCCGGCAGTTCTGCAAGTGAGACCGCCTATTACGTCAAGGCCGGTGGCGGCATCGTTTTGGTGGGGGACACGCTGCTCAATCAAGGCGATAATGGGCTGGCCTTGTTGCCGGAAGCTTACATCGAGGATCGGAAGCAGGCGCTGAAGTCGCTCCAGCGACTGCTCGAACTTGATTTCAAAACGATCACGTTCGCCCACGGCAACCCGATTGTGGGAGACGCGAAGAGCGAAATTACAAAATTCCTCAAGAAACCGAAGAAGAAAAACTCATGAGCCAACAACTTAATAAAGTCGAGAAACGTCGCCGCCGCACCGCCTATCTTAAGCGCTTGAAGGTAAAGAACAAGAAGGCAAACCCTAGGGTCGCCAAGCCAGCTTCCGCCAACTGAGTAATATGGCCCTTGTTCTCGCCTACGCGGCGGGAGCCAGGCCGTAGTTCCGTGTGTGGAGTTCAGCCAGGGTGGCTAATTCCGCCAAGGTTAGCGCGGGCGTGTCGCATGCCGCTGCGAATTCACGGAGTTGCTGCTCGTTGTAGATGTTGGGCAGCACCGAACAAATGCTGGGCTCACTGAGGATGAATTGGATCGCTGCCTGGCCCAAGGTGCGGCCTGTGTCCTGCGTGAGGAACGAGATCTGTTCGACCTTCTTCAACCCGTCCAGCAGCCAGGCCTTCCGTTTTTCATCATCGGCCACGCGGAAGGTGCGATGGTCGTCCTTGCTGAACGTCGTCTTCTCGGAATAATTTCCTTCCAACAATCCCGAGCTGTGTGGTACGCGCGTAAGAATATTCAAGTCGCACTCAGCGGCCACAGGAAAAAGAGGTTCGCCGATCATTCGCTCGAACAGATTGTAAATGATTTGCACGTGCGCGCCTCGTTCTCGTAGCGCCGCGACACCTTCGGCAATCTGACGGCGGTCGATGGCCGGTCCCAAGGCCACTCCAAACGTGAGGATTTTGCCCTCCTCGCGCAATTTCCGAAGTGTGTCGAACACTTCGTGGTTGCGGACCGTTTCGATGCGGGGGTTGTGGAGTTGGTAGAAATCAATTCGGTCGGTCTTCAACCGTTGCAAGCTCCGCTCACAGGCCAGGCGGATGAAGTCGGGCGACCAGTTGTGCGGACGCTCGCGTTGGCCGGGCTGCACGCCGGGACGGTCGGGACGAAGATGTGGGGCGTGCGCGATGAGGATTACGACACGGGCGTCCGGCTGCTGCGCCGGGATGATTGTAAAAATCGTAGCCGAACTTGGTGGCGATGACGATCTCATCGCGCCGGCCGTCAAAGGCCTGGGCCAGCACTACTTCGCCCTTGCCGTCGCCGTACACGTCCGCAGTGTCGAAGAAATTGATGCCGTGATCAAGCGCCAGGCGCAGCAGCCGGACGCCCGTGTCGTAATCCTCATCGCGCACGCCCCACATCTTCGTCCCGACCGTCCAAACACCAAAGCCGACCTCTGAGACGTTGCAAGAAGTGCCTTTCAGTAAACGGTATTTCATCGTAAATCCTGTGTCTTGTTCGTGGGCATCTTATTCAAGGAAAACACTTGCGGCCAGACGAAAAGTTGAGTCCGCCTGCTCCGCCTACGGTTTGAGCGGGGGTGGAGTGGCGGGTGCAGCTTGCGCGCCGGCGCCACCAGGCGTTGCTTGCTGTCCTTGTGTGAACGCGCGTTGCCAGTAATCATCCGGGTACGTCACCCGCGGGATGCTGCTCCAGAAGCCATTAATGACCGGGCCTTGCGGGGTACGGTAAATCCAGGACTCACCATTGCGGGTGTCGATGAGAAATAGCGCCGTACCACGGTCCGATTGGTTGGCGACGACGATTTGAAATCGACCCGGGCTGCCTGCCTGGTCAAGTTTCTCTTCGATGTGGTTGAGCCGCTCCTGCGTCTTGCTGACCTGATCCTGGGTTTTGCCGGCTTGTTGCTCGATCGAGTCGAGCTTGGAACAGGAGGTTGTCAGCAACAGGGCCAGTATAGCGACCGAGTACGAGGCGCTGGTCAGGCCTGCGGTGCGATTCTTCATGGCAGTATTTCTCCTGTCCCTCCGAGCGAACATGACGACGCTGAATGGAACGTCGATCTTTGTAACAGTGGCGGTTGGACACTGTCAAGCGGGGGGATTTCCGGGTGGACACATCAGGGCGGATGCGCTAAGTAAGGGTCGGCCATGCAAGGAAGTTCCAACATCGCTTTCAAGGAGTGGGCTGTCGTCGTCGACGCGCTCGGTCGGGGAGAACAGGTCCTTATCCTTCGCAAGGGCGGGATCCGCGAGCAGCGCGGTGAGTTTCACGCCGATCACCAGGAATTTTGGCTGTTTCCGACCCAGTACCACGAGGCGGAGCGGTCGGTGATCCCCTCGAAGCGCCCCCTCTTGCGCGAAATGGCGGCTGTCGCGCCGCGGGACTTCGTTGATATCGAGTACTATGCGGTGGCCGACCCGGTCTTGACGATCACAGATATCGAATGTGTCAAACGCCTGCAGGGGCGGCACATCTGGAACGAGCAGGTTCTCCGGGAACGCTTTCAATTCGGACGCGAGGCGGGATTGCACGCCATGCTGGCCCGCGTGTACCGGCGGCCTGCGACGGAGCGCTTCGCGTTGTGCGAGTCGTACGCTGGCTGCAAAAGCTGGGTTGAACTCGAACGCGGGTTGTCCACTGAAGGCTTGACGCCAGTGCTCGGGGATGCTGAATATAGGGCGCACCGAGAAGAAATCGTGGAACTGTTATCGGATCATGCCCTTGCTCATCCATAAACGGCCTGACGGCACTGAGAAGAGTCTCGAGTTTGCCAGCAAGCCCCTTATCGTCGGTCGCCTCCCGGAGTCGGAGATTTCCGTCCGTGATGCGTTTATCTCGCGCGTGCACTGTGGTATCAGTTTCGTCAACAATCAATTCACGCTCAAGGACCTTGGTTCGACCAACGGCACCTACCGCAACGGCGCGCGGGTTTTCGAGTGCGCGTTGTCTCCAGCCGATAAGATTCAGGTCGGCAATACGACGATTGTCTTCGAAGTGGACACCAAAACCGGCGACGCAATCCTGCGCCAGGTCCCCCAAATGGTGGCCCCACCATCAACCGTCGGGGGTTCTACGCCGCCGCGTCCCGACCTCCGCCAGGTCACCGTGCCGGTCAAGGAACCGCTGAACAAACCTTCACCGCCGACCCTTCGTCCCAAGTAATCCGACTGGGGCGCCTCATGAACACGGCGCGTAAATCCATCTTGCCAATTCTCGGGGTCGCTGCGGTTTTTTTCGTGTGGGTGATCCCGGCTAGGGCGCAGGATTCCACGAATCAGGTCGGGTCATCTGCACAGACCGCACGTGAAGAAGCCCGGCAGCGGCGCGCTAAAATGCCGATCGCCAAGGGCACAATCAAAGAGATCGATTTGCTGCGTCACCAGCTCAAGTTGGTCACCGAGGATGGTCTGCGGACGTTCACTTACACGAGCCGGACGTACATCTTCCGCGACAAAGAGAAGGTCACGGCGGACAACCTGAAGGTTGGCGAAATTGTGGCCTTGAGCTTCACCACGGACAAGGATGGCAATGTGCTCGTGCAGCGCATCAAAGCCCGTACACCGGCCGAATTGATGGAGCCACCATCCACCGGTCCGTCTGATGCGACGAATTCCCCCACAGTAAACCAGCCGTAAAGCCGAAGGCTTCCGTTGTATTGCAATTGCCAACCCAGCCAGTAGAATCCTCGCGGCTGGGTGAAACGGAGAAGCACAACAAGGACTGCGATCGCTCTCACTGTCGCTGGGTCGGACAGCGGTGGCGGCGCCGGTATTCAGGCGGATCTAAAGACGTTCCATGCGCATGGAGTGTTCGGGACGAGCGCGGTGTCGTGCATTACCGCGCAGAATCCCGATTGTGTTACGGCTGTGCAGGCTCTCGCGCCACACCTCGTTGCCGAGCAAATGGACCGTATCTTCGAAGCGTTCCCCGTCGGTGCGGCGAAGACCGGAATGTTATACGAGGCGGCAATCATCACGGCCGTTGCGCGCGGTTTTGCCCGCCGCAAATTCCGCAACGTTGTTGTCGACCCGGTGATGGTGGCCAGCAGCGGCGCGCAGCTGCTCAAAAGCGACGCGATTACTGCACTCACAACCCGGCTTTTCCCGCAAGCCGCGGTCGTGACGCCCAATCTTGTGGAGGCCGAGGTGTTGGTGCGCGGCTCCATTCGCACGCTCGATGAACAGCGCGTTGCGGCGCGTGTATTGGCCGAGAAATATAGCGTGCCATTCCTCGTGAAGGGAGGACATTTGCCTGGTAGGAATCCAGCGGTCGATGTGCTCTTTGAAGGTAAGCGCTTTCACGAATACCGCGCCACGCGGGTGCCGGATGTGAAAACCCACGGCACCGGTTGCACTTTTTCCGCAGCCATCGCCGCCAATCTTGCCCTCGGTCACAGTTTGCCTGGATCCATCGCCCGGGCAAAACGATTTGTGACTACCGCCATTCGTCGCGCCCGAAAAGTGGGTCCTTACTCCGTGCTGTGGGTATGAAGCGCCCGCTTACGGGACTCGCGGTCGCGTATGCTGCCGGCATCTGGATTGGATCGCTGGCGGGTTGGCCAGCGATGGCTCTATATGTCGCGGCGGTGGTATTGCTTGCTGCCTTTCTGTTCTTCCGAAACACCCGCTTCGGTCTCATGACGTTGCTGGCAGCGGTTCTCGTGACGGGAGTTTTCAGGTACCGCGAGGCCGTGACGATTTCGTCGCCTAATGACATCACTCGTTTACTCGAACCTCGTGATCAGAACGTCCAGATGCAAGGCGTCATCGTGAGCGACACCGGCAATCGTGCCGTGCCCCTCAATGAAGACGATTTGGAGCGGCAGCGCTTTGAGCTCGAAGTGACCGCGGTGGAACACTACGGCCAGTGGCAACCTGCGGTTGGTCGCCTTCTGGTCTTTGTCAGCGAAGCACGGGATGCCGAGCCGCTGGAATATGGAGATCGCATCACCTTCTCGGGCGTCTTGCGCGTGCCACAGCCCATGCGGAATCCCGGCGCGTTCGACTGGCGGACCTGGCTGGAGCGGCGTGGCATCCATTTCACCGCGACGATTCGAAAAACAGATTTGATACATGTCGAGGCGCACAACGAGGGTAATCCCGTGATCGCGCTATCGTTACGGCTAAGTGAATATCTTCAGGGCGCGTTGCAACCCGGTCTCGAAAACGAACCGAAGCTCGCCGGCGCATTGGCCGGTATGGTGCTTGGGAAGCGGTCGGAAATACCAACCGAAACGTACGCGGACTTCCAGCGGACCGGCGTGTTCCATGTCTTCGCGATCAATGGCTTGCATGTGGGGCTTGTGACCGGGGTGGTGCTGATCGTGTTGCGCTTGGTCCGGATCCCACGGCGTTGGTGCGCGGTGGTAGCGGTACCGCTATTGATCCTTTACGTGTTCGCCACCGGTGCGCATCCCGGTGCGGTGCGGGCGCTGGTAATGGCTTGCGTCTGGTTGATTGGTTGGATGCTGATCCGGCCCACCGATTCCTTGAATACGCTGGCTGCCGCAGCACTCATAATCCTCGTTTGTGCCCCCACACAACTCCTGGATGGCGGATTCATCCTGTCGTTCTCCGTCGTGTTGGCGATTGTGACATTGACGCCACGTATCGAGGCGCAACTGCTGACACGGGTCGCACCAGACCCGTATCTACCTCGCCAGTTTGTTCCGGAATGGCGGACAAAGCTTACGAGTGGGTTGCACTGGGCCATTCGACTACTGAGTTGTTCCATTGCGGCGTGGCTCGGTTTGCTACCGTTGATGGCGGTCTACTTTCATCTGTTCACGCCCATCAGCATCGTGGCCAACCTACTGGTCATCCCCTTGCTGGGCGGCATCCTCGCCCTGGGTTTGTCAACCGCGCTGGCGCATGCCGTTTCGGCGTGGTTGACAGTGACGTTGAACAACGCCAACGCCTTTTTCCTCAGCATCATGATTCGTGGTGTCGACTGGCTAGGGCATGTGCGCCTCGGCCATCGTTTTGTACCAGCTCCACCCCTCTGGTTCGTCTGGGTGTATTACGGACTCGGCATTCTCCTGCTGAGCAAATGGATTCCTGCGTCACGGCGAGGACTGGCCGCTGTCTTGTCGGTAGCGACAATGGGCGTGGCATTGTTCCTGAGCCGTGGTAGCGGTAACAAGGTTGAACTTACCGTCCTGTCATTGAACGACGGCATGTCCGTCTTCATCGATGCGCCTGGTGAGCGCAACGATATGCTGGTCGACGGCGGTGGCGGTTGGAGCGGGGCGCATATTGTGATCCCGTTTCTCCGGGCGCAGGGAGTGAATCGTCTCGCCGCAATTGTTCTTACGCGAGGCGACAAGGCCCATGCGGCCGGGATGGGCACCGTCGCTAATGAGATTCCCATCCATGAGGCGCTCTATAGCGGAATTGGCTCACGTTCGAAGTATTACCCCGAGTGGCTTGATGAAATGAAGGCGCACAAGATTCCGTTGCGCACCGTCAAAGCGGGAGACGACCTGAGCACCACGCCGGGAGTGCACATTCGCGTATTGAATCCGCCGCCGGGTGCGGTGGCCAGCCGCAGCGAAGACAACGCGCTCGTGCTCGCTGTTGAATTCGGGCCGACGCGTGTGCTGTTGATGTCCGATGCAGGCGAGACCGTAGAGAAACGAATCCTGAAGAATTTCAGCGATCTACATGCCCAGGTCATCGTAAAAGGTCAGCATGGCGCGGAATCATCTTGCACTGCCGAATTTCTCGACGCAGTCCGCCCGGAAGCCGTCGTGCAAGTGGTCAACCTGAGTGACAGTCACCATTATCCCGAACCAAGTCTGCGCGATCGGTTGTCGCAACGCAATGTCACGCTCTTTCGCAGCGACGAGAGCGGCGCCGTTACCATCCGCCTAACGTCCAGCAAGTACGAGATTCAGACATTTCTCAAGTAAGTCCATCTGCCAACGGAGCATTCTGACTTGTCTGGGTAACAAGGCCTCGCCATACTGCGCGGGTCATGGTGGTCCTCATCCATGGTTGGCAGACGGCTGGAATACGAGACAAGGGTAGCGTGAACGATATGATTCAGGTGATCGTAAGATGATTATCATTACCGGGGCAACGGGATTTGTTGGCGAGGAAGTCGTCAAGCAGGCGCGGACCGCGGGTCATCCGGTTCGCGCGATTGTGCGCGACCCACAGCGTTCGTCATGGCTGGTGGAGCGCTACGGGGTCGAGCTTTTTCATGGCAACGTCCTGTACGCGCCCTCGATCGAAGGCGCGATGCAGGACGCGAAGTGTGTGATTCACCTGGTGGGGATCATCCGCGAATGGAAGGAGAACACTTTCGAGCGGGTGCATGTCCAGGCGACGAAGCACGTGATTGACGAAGCGAAGAAAGCTAGCGTGAAACGGTTCGTGCACATGAGCGCGCTCGGCACCCGCGAGAACGCGCGGAGCCGATATCAACAGACAAAGTGGGCAGGGGAAGACTGCGTGCGCAAGAGCGGGCTCGCCTGGACCATCTTCCGTCCGTCGTTCATCTACGGCCCGAAAGACAAGGCGATTAATACGCTGGCAAAGCTCGTACAGCGTCTGCCGTTTGTCCCCGTCCTGGGCAAGGGCAACACGAAGATTCAGCCAATTTCCGTAGCGAATGTGGCCCGCGCCTTTGTCCGGGCGATTCGGAACGACGAAAGCATCAGCCAGGTCTACGATCTCTGCGGGCCGGAGGCCTTCACGTGGAATGAGCTGTATGACAAGTTGCAGGTAATTCTCGGTACGCGAAAGCCGAAGTTCCACCTGCCGCTACCCATCGCACGGGTGCAAGCCGCGCTTTTTGAGAAAATCCTACCCAATCCGCCTTTCACCCGCGACCAACTCCTCATGTTGCAGGAGGACAATGTTGGCAATCCAAAGTCGGCCGAGCGGGATTTCGTGCTGGAGCAAGAGAGCTTCGAAGACGGCGTGGGGCGCTACCTCAAGCGCAGTACATAAAAAAACAGGGAATCCATGAAGGATTCCCTGTCGTGATATCGAGATTTAAGGAAGTGTAACCAGTCCTTGCTTCTCTACTTATTCCGTCTTCTTAGGAGCATCGGGTGGCCCGATCCGGTGGGCCGTCGCGACGCCATTATCCTCGGTGTAACTGACCTTGACCTTGTCACCCACCTTGATGTCGGTGATCGCCGCTTCCTTCTTGTCGGCAGTGGCGTACTTGGTCTTGTCGCCGATTTTGAACGTCTTGCTCTCCGTACCTTTCTTCACAATGACGGTCTCCGCCTTCGCGTCGATGGATTCAATCACCCCGGTGAACTGTTGTCGCTTGGGCTTGGGTGGCGGCGTGCCACCGTCCTGGGCCCGTACCGGTGCTGTGAACGCAAACGCGACCGCCGCAATACTCAATGCCATGGTCGCCCGTAGCAGATGTTTACTCATGCTTTTCCTCCTGTTGTTGTGAGGGTTCTATCATTTAATCCCCGGAAACCTCTGTCGGTGTTTAGAGTAAATTTCCCCGTCCGTCAAGGGCTTTTTGCTTGATTCGCTTGGGCTTCGGGTACAATCTCAATCAGCTTCGCGTCGTGCGAGTCAGACGAAGTCTTGGAAGGTAAACCAGTTTTTTGGGAGATTCTCCAAATGCCAGTCGATACCTCGAAGATTCGTACCGTGGCCGTCGTCGGCCACGCCTTTAGCGGCAAAACTTCCCTGATCGACGCCGTGCTGTTCATCTCCAAGGCTGTGAATACCCACGGTCGCGTCGCCAACGGAACCAGCGCTGCTGATTGCCTGCCCGACGAACTCGAACGCAAGATGACCATTCACGCCAAGTCTTTCCACTGTCAGTGGCAGGGCCATTCGATCACCTTGCTCGACACACCCGGCTTTGCGGATCTTTTCGGCGACACACTGGCCGCCATCCGCGCCGCCGACGCGGCCATTGTCGTCATCGACGGCGTAGGTGGCGTCGAGATCGGCGCGCGCCGCATCTGGAAGATGCTCGACGAAATGCAGAAGCCGCGTCTCGTATTCGTCAACAAGCTTGACAAGGAAAACAGCGACTTTTTTCGTTGCGTAGACCAGATTCGCAACGCGTTTGGAAAAAACTGTATTCCGTTCGAATTGCCGGTCGGGCAGGAGGCGGATTTCTCGAAGGTGCTGAACCTGCGCACGACGCCCGAGGCGGACGTGCCTGCCGAACTGCGCGAGCAATTCCACAAGTGCCACGAAAGCCTGGAGGAAGCCGCCGCGGAGCAGGACGACAAGTTGCTGGAAGAGTTTCTTGGTGGTCAGGCACTCACTTTGGAGGAGATCACGAAGGGCACCCACGTTGGGGTCGCGCTCGGCACAACGGTGCCGATCTATTGCGGCTGCGCGGAGAAGGAAATCGGCGTTCGCAATCTGCTGGAAGGTGTCAACGCGTTATTGCCGTCGCCTGCGGATCGTGGCGCTGTCGAGACCGAGGACGGCGGGAAAGTCGAGCCCGTGGCGAATGCGCCATTCAGCGCTTTCGTTTTCAAGGCGACCGTCGATCCATACGCGGGACATCTGGCCTACGTGCGGGTGGTTTCGGGCACGTTGAAAGCCGATATGGATGTGTTGAATGCCACAAGGGGCGTGAAAGAACGCATTCCGCAGCTACTGAGCATGCAAGGCAAAACGCAAACGCCCGTCGCGGAGGCCGGCCCCGGCGAAATCGTGGCGCTGGCTAAACTCAAGGACACGCACATCAATAACACCCTCTGCGATCCGTCCCGACCGGTGAAGTTTCCGGTAATCAAATTCCCGCGGCCCGTCATGAGCTTTGCCATCCATCCGCATACGGCCAAGGACGAGGAGAAAATCAGCACCGCGCTGCATCGTCTGGCCGAAGAGGACCCGACGTTCCACATGGAGCGCAACCCGAACACCAAGGAATTGATCATTTCGGGCATGGGCGACCAACATCTCGCGGTCGTGGTGGACAATCTTAAAAAGCGACTCGGTGTCAACGTCGATCTCAGCACGCCAAAGGTCGATTACAAAGAAACCATCACCTCGCATGGTGACGGCCATTACAAGCACAAGAAACAATCCGGCGGCCATGGCCAGTACGGCGAAGCCTACGTCAAGATCGAGCCGCATGCGCGCGGCCGTGGTTTTGAATTCACCAGTGAAGTGGTCGGTGGCGCCATTCCGCGCAACTTTATACCGGCCGTCGAGAAAGGTTGCGTCGAGGGAATGCAGGCGGGCGTCGTGGCGGGCTATCCTGTCGTCGATGTCCACGCGATTGTGTACGACGGTTCGTACCATGATGTTGACTCCAACGAGATCAGTTTCAAGATCGCCGGCCTGCACGCGTTCAAGGAAGCGATGCAAAAGGCCCGGCCGGCGCTGCTCGAGCCGGTCATGAACATCATCGTCTATGTGCCCGACCAGTACATGGGCGATATCACCGGCGATCTCAACCACCGCCGCGGTCACATTCTCACCGTCGAGTCCGTGGACGGCATGCAAGCCATCAAGGCGCAGGTACCCCAGGCGGAGTTGTTCAAGTACGCCAGCGAGTTGCGCTCCATCACCGCCGGTCGTGCCTCGTTTGAGATGGAGTTCTCCCACTACGAACAAGTCCCCCAACACGTCGCCCAAAAGGTCGTCACCGAGGCCGCCAAGAAAGCCGTGTAGGAGAGGCGCTTCTGCGGGGTTTTTCAATGATTTTTGAATAATCCCGCGGTCGTATCGTCAATCTGTACAGGTCGAGGTGGGATTGACGATGCGACGAGTATTTGATACGATTTCGTTGGGTGGTCCAAGGCGAGGCAGTGTTCTCGAGCAGCAGGAATTTGTGCCAACTTCTCAACTTATTGACACTCCACCGTCAAAGCCCCTCGAAAAGGCGACGAGGGCGGATGCTGCGCGGACCAAATCACCAATTCCGGTTACGCCGACGGAACGGGTAGTGACGGAAGGCAAATTCTTCCGCGTCGGCTCGCAGAAGTTCCATCCTCGGGGCGTGACGTATGGTCCCTTCAAGCCCGATTCGACGGGTAGCACCTTCCCGAAGCCTGAACAGGTGGAACGTGACTTCGTGTTGATGAAGGAACTCAACGCGAATTGCTTGCGTGTTTATCACGTGCCGCCGCGCTGGTTCCTCGACCTCGCCCAGCAGCATGGGTTGAAAGTGCTGGTGGATTACTATTGGCCCAAGCACACCTGCTTTTTGGAAGACCACGAGACGATCCAGTTCGCACGGGACGCGACACGCAAGGCGGCCGAAGCGCTCAAGGGTCATCCCGCCGTGTTCGCAATCACGCTGGCCAACGAAATCCCACCGGATATCGCCCGCTGGTACGGCGCGAAACGCATCGCGCATTTTATCGACGGGCTCGCCGCGATCGTCAAGGAGGTGGACCCGCAACGCCTCGTCACTTTTGTCAATTTTCCCACGACGGAGTTCCTGCAGCCCACCAGTCTCGATTTCGTCAGCTTCAACGTCTATCTCCATGAACCGCGCCCCTTTGCGAACTACCTCGACCGCTTGCAGAATATCGCGGGCGACAAACCGCTGTTGCTCGCCGAGTTTGGCGTCGACTCCATGCGGGAGGGCGAGGACGCCAAGGCGCAAATCCTCAGCGGCCACATCGAGATCGCCTTCCGTGCCGGGTTGGCGGGCATGTTTCTTTTTGCGTTCACGGACGACTGGCATACCGGCGGCCACCAAATTGAGAATTGGTTTTTCGGGTTGACCACGCGGGACCGCAAACCGCGCGGGGCGTTTCACGCCGTGGCCGAGCAGTACAAGCGCGCCCCGCACTTTCCCTTGCCGCAATACCCGAAAATAAGTGTCGTGGTGGCGAGCTACAACGGCGCGCGCACCCTGCCGTCCTGCCTTGATTCGCTGACGCACTTGAACTACCCGAATTACGAAATCGTCCTCGTGGACGATGGTTCGACGGACGACACGGCGCGCGTCGCGGCTCACTACCCGACGGTGCACACGATCCATCAGCCCAACATGGGCTTGAGCGCCGCGCGCAATACCGGCATCCAGGCTGCGACGGGGGAGATTGTCGCGTTCACTGACAGCGATTGCCGCGCCGACGAGGACTGGCTGTACTACCTCGTCGGGGATCTGCTCAAGACGGACGCCTGCGCGATTGGTGGTCACAATTTTCCGCCGCCCGAGGACAGCCCGGTTGCCGGTTGCGTCGCGGTTTCGCCGGGCGGCCCGGCGCACGTGATGCTCGATGACCGTAATGCGGAGCACATCCCGGGTTGCAACATGGCCTTTTGGAAATGGGCACTCGATGAGGCGCACGGGTTCGACGCGCAATTTCGCGCGGCGGGCGATGACGTGGACATTTGCTGGCGCCTGCTCCAGCGCGGCCGCAAGATCGCCTTTTCCCACGCGGGTTTTGTGTGGCATTACCGTCGCAACACCATCCACGCCTACCTGAAGCAGCAGCGCGGTTACGGTGTGGCGGAGTCGCTGTTGCGCCGCAAGCACCCCGAGTATTTCAACAGCCTTGGCGGGATGCGCTGGCGGGGGCGAATTTACAGCCCGTCGAAAATCGCCGGGTTCTTCGGCAAGTTTGTAATCTACCACGGCACGTTCGGCAGCGCGCTTTTCCAAACGCTGTACACACCGGAGCCCAGCGGACTCTTGACGGTCTTGACGAGCCTGGAATGGCATGTCTTATTTACGGTGGGTGCGTTCCTGCTCGCGACGGTCTGGCCGGCGTTGTGGCCGTTGCCGGTGATGACCGTCCTCGCGAGCCTGGCCATGGCGACGGCTGCGGCCATGCGCGTTGAGTTGCCACCGTGGCAGACGCGCTGGTGGTCACGGCCGCTGGTGGCGATTCTGTATCTATCGCAACCGATTGTGCGCGGCTGGCCGAGATACGGGCGGCGATTGAGCCGTTCCGAGACCCCGGTCAGAACGCGTGAAACCGTGCGCGCCCTGGCGGCGCAGTATGAAGGACTGGGGACCATGAATACGCTCAATTATTGGAACGAAAAGAGCATCGAACGCTTCACTTTCCTGGAAGCGTTGTTGGAGTCACTGGATCGCGATCAATGGCAGTCGCGTTCCGACAGCGGTTGGGACGAGTTTGACGTGACCATTTACGGCGACCGCTTCAGCAAGGTGCTCGTGAAGACCGTGTCAGAAAACCACGGCGGTGAGAAACGCCTGTTGCGAGCGCGCCTCGAGGGCGGCTGGACACTATTGGGAAAAATGTCCTTCTTTGGCGTGGTGGTCGGGATGTGTTTTGCGTCACGATTGTGGTGGGCGCTGGCGTTGCCGGTGACGCAGGTTCCCTTGTGGATGCTGTGGGGGTTCACGGCTTTGCCGCTGGTGCTGATCGGTCTCTGGGTCGGCTACCTTCGCCTGCGCACGCGCCGCAGTGTGCGCCTGGCAACGGCGGTGTTGGATCTTTGCGCGCAGGAACTGAAGCTGATCAAGCTCACCGCACCGAAGAAATTTGTGAAGCCCGACTAGCAGGGCACCGTCAGGTCGCACGCCTGTAGCATTGAACGCAGTACTTTGTCTGAATCGAAATATTCCTCAGCGATCCGTCGCGCTGCCCGGCAATTGCCCTTATAGTCTTTCTTGATTTCTTCCATGGCGCTCATGACGTCGTCCTCCGTTCGGAAAGCGAAGAGTCCCTCGCCGTGCGGGAGGAACTCACTGAAGCCGGTGTCCTGGACGATCACGGGCTTGCCCGAGGCGAGATAGGCGACTGTCCGGTCGCTGAACCATCCGCATTGCGTTTTTACGTACCCGTCCTTGGCCACGCTGAATTCGCCCAGCGAATTGCCGAGGTAATTGAGATACGCATCCAAGCTCCACGTGGCGGCCAGCGCTTCGGTGATGATCCAGCCCGCAGCTTCGAGTTGTTGTGCGGGGGCGCCCACGCCGCCGAGAGCGATTTCGAATACCTTGCCGGTGCGCTGGGGAAGGTCGATGAACTTGAGCATCTCGGTGTTCTTCTGCCCGTACGTCACTCCCTCGTAGTCGGTGCTGCCATACGCGGCCCAACTCATGACGGTCGTGAAGCGTGGGGCTTCGGGTGTATATCGCGGCTGGACCAGTTCCCGGGCCAGCGGCTGGCGAAACGGTTGCCAACGCAGGCCGCGCGTCGGAATCGGGCAATCCGGTTTGCCAATGCGTTCCCCGAAGGTGAAGTGAAAATTGAAATCGTACGGTGACGCATAACCGGCACAGGAAGTGTTGGGCGTCGGTGACATTTTGAATTGTGTGAATCCGGGATCGATATCGATGAAAATACGCGTACGGCATTCGCGCAACTCTTCGAGCCACGTCGTCGAGGAAGCGGACAAGACGAAGTCCGCTTCACTGCATAAACGCTTCACCTCGTCGCGTTGAAGTCCATGCCATTTCCCGGTGGCGTCCGCATAGCACCAGCGCCGGATGCCGATGCGCTCGAAAAATGGCAGGATCTGGCCGAGCCCGTAGGCCGGATCGTCACTCATGGTGTTGGTACACGGGTCGTAACACGCCAGTTCCCAGCCATAATGTTCGAGGAACACGACCTCGTAACCAAGTTTCGCGAGGCCCGCGAGAAAATGATATTGGGACAGTAAATGGCCGCCGAGCGGATAGCGAGCGAGGTAGCCTGCGACAATGGCGATGGGGCGGCTCACGCGCCCGCCTTCGCAATGAGATCGGCGAGAACCTTGCGCGCATCGAACATCTCTTCGGCCAATTCGCGCGCGGCGCGAGAGTGCGCCGCGTAGTCGGCGTTGATTGCCGCGATACCCGCGAGCGCCTTGTCGATCGCTTGGTAAGCGAATAATCCGCGGCCCGTTGGATACACGTGGCTCCACCCGGTATCCTGCAAGACGCACGGACGTCCCAGTGCCAGGTAACACGCGCTACGGCAACTGAACCAGCCGCTGCGGGATTTGACGTAGCCTTCCTTTGCGACGCTCCATTCGCCCTTCGAGCGGCGCAAGTATTCGCGGTATGTCCAGGGATCGGGCAAATGCTCGGCGGGTTCGATGATCTGCCAGCCCTTTTGCTGCAGCATCTCGGTCGGACGTTTCATGCCAGGGCCCATGCCCATCGCGATCTCGAACTTTTGCGGTGTTCGTCCGGGCAGATCGACGAACTTCAGGAACTCGACGTCCTTCTGTCCCCACGTTTCGCCGTTGTACTCACAACTCTTGTACGAAACCCAGTTCATTACCGTCGTGAACGCATCCCGTGGCGGCTCAGCGGGAAGTTCCCACCAATCGAGCACAATGGGTTGGCGTGTGGGAATCCAGGTAAAACCAGCGGCGGGGATGCGGCAGTCCGCCGCGCCGATATTCTCGGCAAACGTGAAATGTTTGTCGTGCGCGCGGATACGGTCAATCACATCCTGCTTGCCCGAGACGAGCGCGACCTGGGTAAACATCGGGTCGGAATCGAGAAAGATTTTGCATGGAATCGCCAGGTATTCGGGCCGCAGCCAACCACAGCCCGAGACGTTCAAATAGAGGTCCGCTGTCGCACAAATTTCTTTTGCCGCCGCTTCCGTCAGGCCGTGATAGCTCGCATCGGGTGCGCTGCGGTAAATCCAGCGGTCGGCGAGCCCGAATTTCTCCATGACGCCGCGAAGATAGTTGACGTTGTAGCTGGCGTCCGCAGAGACGGTATTCTGGATCGGGTCATACGGCCACATCTCCGTGTCTTCGAGGTAATAGACATCGTGTCCCAACCGGCGAAAGCCTTCGACGTACTGCAAATAATCCCATGCCACGCCGCCGAAAGCGTATTGCCCAACCAGTCCCGTGACGATGATGCGCATCGCAGCATTTATAAACTGGTTTTGCACTCGACACAATCATGGCCACATTTCACAGTACAGCGCATGCGCAACGACAACGAGCGGGTGACAGCCACGCTGATGGTGGGCGCCTTTGCGTTTGCGGTCGTGCTGGCGTATCACCACGTCGTCGATGGGGATTTGTGGGCGCGACTGGCTGTGGGCGCACACGCGTGGCAGACTGGCAACCTGATGCATCACGATGTATTCGCCTTCACACCGACTCTGCCCGAGTGGATCGATCACGAATGGGGCGCGGGCGTGATCTTTTTCGGGCTACTCAACGCTTTTGGTCCCGTGTCGCTCATGCTGCTGAAGATCATCACGGCATGCGCGACAATTCCTCTGTGCCTGTTTGCGGCGCGCCGCAACGGGAGCGACTGGCCTGCGCTGTTGCTGCTGGCGATTCCGTGCGCGGTGACCGTATTGCCGGGCTATGTGACGGTGGTGCGCAGTCACGCGCTGACGTATGTGTTCTTCGCGTTGACGCTGTTGTGCCTTGAAGAAATGCGTGCCGGGCAAAACTGGCCGGCGTTCGTCATTGCGCCCGTTATGCTCGTATGGGCGAACGTGCACGGCGGATTCGTGGTTGGGCTCATCGCGATTGCGGTTTATGCGGCGTTGGTGCGGACACGACCGATGCTCGTCACGTTGTTGGCCGCCGTCGCGGTCACGTGCATCAATCCATACGGACTGCATTACTGGACGTATCTCGTGCCCGCGTGGCTGCATCCACGCGCGGATATCACCGAGTGGGGACCGATGCCGATCTGGGGCAGCGATCCTTACTTCGGATTCCGCATCCTGTTCGTCATTGTGATTGCAGCCGTGGCCGCAGAATGGAAGCAATGTACCCAAATTGGATTGACGATGCTTGTACTTACGGCGATCGCCGCGTGGCTGCATCGAAGACATGCGCCCTTCTTTGGGTTGGCCGCGCTGGTGTATCTTGGTCCGTATGTCGAGCGTTGGTGTCGGCGCGTGCCCCTCGTTGCCGTCCTGGCGGTCCACGTGGTCCTGGCGGCATTCGTGGCAGTGCGATTCCTGCCGCAGGCATCGCTGGAACCTGCGGTACCGTCGAGTTACTATCCGGTGGGCGCCATCGCGGCGCTCGACCAGGCCGGCGTCGAAGGAAATCTCGCCGTGCCGTTTCGCTGGGGCAGCTATGCCTCGTGGCGACTGGCGCCCCGAATCAAGGTTTCGATGGATGGGCGTTACGAGGAGACGTATCCCGACGCGACGTTTGAGATGAACCGGGCATTTTTCTACAAGACCGGTGCAGACTGGGACCGTCTTCTGCGAGAATACCGCGTGGATTTTATTATTTTGGAGCGACAGAGAACGCAGCTCTCGCCCGCTGACTTACAAGAACGCGGCTACGAGGTGATCCGGGCCGACGACACGTCGGTGCTGCTCGCCCGGGGTGAATTCGTGCCGGCCCTGCGCACTGCGGCTGCGAGCCTCCCGCCGACGTTTTCCGACCAGCTTGATCCCCGCCTCGCCGCTCGCTGGTTGCCTGAAGCGAAGGATTATTGAAGCTAGGGAACGACGCCTTCCAAATGAAGCTGATTAAAGGCGTCGCGGATTTGGATGCCACGGCCCGAGAGATCCTGCGATGTCGGCAATTCAAACGGGAGTGTTTCACCATTGGCCGTGTCGCGCGCGAACGTGCCGGTGGTGGTGTCGGTGGACAATACCAGGCTGCCGATGTTCGTGAAGCTCGAGGACGAAGGAGGGTCTTCGAGGAGGAGAGTATAAGAGCCGCCACCGGAAAGATTCGTCGCGCGCACACTAAACAAGCTCCGTCCTCGTGTGCCAATGAAAGCCGACTGGATAGTGCCTTTCTCCGCCGGATTGGGGGGGGCACCTGCGGGTAGCGCCAGCCGCGACCTTGTATTGAAATGCGGCGCTGCCGACCGTTTGGTGAGCGGGGGAATCTGGGTGAAGAGCACACCGTTAACGATGGCATTCGTGCCCGATGGCTGGGCAATGAAGAGATAAAGGCCAGCCAGGTCATCAAGGTCTGGCACTGGCAATTGTGGCGGTGCACCGCCGACCGCCTCGTAATGAAGCACCCAGTCATTGTTCGCTCCCTGGCGATTCATGACCGAGATAAGAAAAACGGGTGAGTTCGTGTTGTTCGCAACGCCATAAAAAACGCCAAAGGAGCTGCCCGGAAGGTTGTTCACGGTCACGGAGAAGATCTGTTTCGCACCTTGTTTCTTGAGCAGGACGATCCCGTTCGCGCCCGGACTGGGCGAGTCGACGGAGCGCTGAAACATGATTTGCGAAACGGTACCCTGTGCCGTAGCTGTAAGGGTCGGGATGACCAGGCCCCAGGCCAGTGCCCCGGCAATTACGAATGGCCCTAGTGAAATGCGCGACGTTCGTTTCATTTACAATCCTCCGGGTGGGATAATTAGCAGTGCCCGTGCCCGAAGCATGGAGTCGCATTTAGTGGTGTGAAACAACCCTAATGGCGAAAGCGCAGAGTACAAAATTGGCCAGATAACGGCGGTTTATTAGGTCCGCTTTTGTTGAACCACTCGCCACCCGAACCAACCCTCACAGCGCGTTCAAGATCTCTGCGGGCGCCTTCTCGATGCGGTCGATGCGGAATGTTTGCAAGCCGGCATCGCCTTTCCATTCGATGGTATCACCGAGGTGTTTATTGAGGAGGGACTGGGCGAGAGCAGCCGGGTAACTGATAATGCCGCGAGCCGGGTCGCTGTCCCACGCGCCGAGGATGTGATAAGTCTGGGATTGCTTGGCATCGACGTCGGTGACGGTGACGCTCGTCCCGATGCTCACGAGGTCGGTCTTGACGTCGGCAAAGTCGGTTGCCTGCGCGCGCGCGAGAAGACCTTCGAGCTCCGCACGGCGGCGCATCAAAAGCTTCTGCATGTCCTTGGCGGCTTTGAATTCAAAGTTTTCGCGCAAGTCCCCATAACTGCGGGCGAGGCCGATTTCCTTGCTGTTCTGCGGGATCTTTTTCACGATATCCTCAAGCTCGGCCTGACGCTTGAGGTAACTGCCCCGCGAGACGATGAGAGGCTGTTCCTTGACGGTCTTTGAGATGAGGAACTCCTGCACAAACGGGTGCTCCTTGACGATGCGCGCCATCAGGGAACGGCGGTCGAGTTCCTCGATCGCGCTGCTGGACATGATCAGGCGGGTCAGTTTGCGCACGGTTTCGGGGTCGGCTTCCGCCAGCAGATCGGCCACCAATTCCCCCTCCTCGAAAAGCACGTCACGGAGTTTTTTATTGGCGGACTTGGTCGGCGCGGCTTCGATGGCTTCCACGACGGCCAGCAGCAGCGCGGGAGTCTGGAAATCGTCGAGCCAGGGCCAGGCTTTGCGTGAAGATGGCGTGGAAACATTGCGAGCGATCCAACACAATAACTCGGCGCCAGCCGTTTGGTTGTGAACCCACTGCTTGATGGCGGCGGCATGTTGGCCCAACAGGTCGGGAATTTCATCGAGGACCTTGGTGGAGAATCGATTGAACTCCTGGAACAGACGGTCGGGTGCAGAAACTTTAAGGAGCGCAAGTACACGTTTTGCCGCAGACGAACTCAAGTCGTCCAGCAACGACGATAAATTGTAGATCCCCGAAAGCAGGTTGGTGAGAAAAGCCCCGCCGTCGTCCACAGCTGCCTGCCGGTGACGACCGAGTTGTTCGAGAACGACGGCCGCTTCGATGCGCTCGGGTTGGCGGCTGATCGGTGTCTTGTTCAGGGCATCCAGCAGCGCGTCTTGAAATTCCTGGATCAAGAGATCGGCGTTGTCCATGTCATCGACGCGCTTGAGGAATTCCCGGGCGACAGAAGTTTTTTGGATGAGGCCCTTCGCGGTTCGAAACGCTTCGAGGATTTCGTCCTGTTGTGAGACCGGCGCGGTGCGCAGCACGATGGGGTCGGTCTTCTTCACCGGCAGGTCGATATGCGGGTCCTTCTTCGCCAGCTTGCGGACGTTGTCCCACCATTTTTTCCACTGGTCAGCCGGAACAACCGAGCCGGAGAGCATGGCTTCAATGCGGTCGGCCATGGCGGAGCGATTGAGGCTGAGCAGCGCCTGGCGAAGCAACTCGACAGGTTCTTCCGAGGCGAGGCGCTTGAGGCCGTCCAGGTCGGTTGTCTTGCGGACTTCCACATGGTCCTGGCTCACGGGTTTGAGACTCTCCGCCGCGTACTTGAGCTGCATCGAATGGGATGGATTGTGCGCGAAGGCCACGACGACCTGGCCGAGCGTGGCGTCGAAGGATTTGACGCGGCCAAAACCCCAGCTCTTGTGTTGGCAAAAGGCATTGGGTTGAAGGGCCAGCAGGGTGTCGATTCGGGACATCGCCAGCGGGAGGGGCGTACGATTTTGATCAAGCTCGGAGGCGGTGAGGATGGTTTTCAGGCGGGGGTCCTTTTCGTAGATCTCGTTGACCGCTTCGATGATCTGGGCGCGAAGTTGTTTGTCGGCAGGATGCGCTTCTGTTTGCAGCTTAAGGGCATAGAGCCATTCGTGATGTTTCCCGGCGGCTTTGATATTTTCGGCGATAAGCGAGGCCAACTCGGCAGCCACTACCGGTTGACCGGCATCCGCGAACTCCTTCACAAGCTGGAGCAGGAATTCAGGTTGGTCAGGGAATTGCTCTGCTAATTCAAGCCACAGGGCTTGAGCATTGTCCCAATCGCGTTGGGACAGGAGGGTTTTGAGTTGTTCGTGGTGGTTTTGTGTCGAACTCATTTGGAATCAAGGGTTTTCTAGTTTTGTGATAATGCTGGTTGCCAACGAAAAGGTTGAGGCGCGTCCGCTTGACGGAGCCGGAGGCCACGGATATGATTGCCGGCCGATGAGATGGATTTCCGCGTTCGCTGCCATATGTCTTTTGTTCGCCGGGTGCCAGTCTAACCAATCGGTGCACGTTTTGTCTCCTGAGAAATTCGTGGCTGCCACCGGCGGCGAAGCCTACAGCAGCACGGAAACGAATGCAACGACGGCGACGAATGCCAAACCGAAGGTAATTGTGCCCGGGGTCACCATCAGCGTGACGGTGGATGAAGACCACAGCCTGAATCGCGCGTACTTGATTCCAACCAGCGGGGCGATTGACTATCCACCGCTGGGACGGATGGTCGTGGAAGGCCTTACGCCCGACGAAGTGGCGCAGAAAATCCGCGAGAGTTTGGAGAAGGACTATTTTCAGAAGGCCACGGTGACCGTCGCGGTCGAGGCGGTGCCGGTGGGCGGCAGCGGCGGGGTGATTTATGTGATCGGGAATGTGAATCGGCCCGGGCCGCTGTTGTTGCCGAAGGACGAGAAGTTTACCGTGACGAAGGCGATCATCGCCGCGGGGAATTTTGCGACTTTCGCGAACGGCGGCAAAGTGCAATTGATCCGCTACAATGAAGCCGGCCAGAAATACGTCACCTACGTTGACGTGGATCGAATCATGAAGCGGGGCGAATTTGAAAAAGATCTTCAGGTGCAAAACGGGGACTGGATCATCGTTCCCGAGAAGCTGATCAATTTTTAGACGCGCATGGAATTACCCATGACCAACCCGAACGGCGGAAACCAAAGCAGCGGTGAGAACCGGTCCGAGAGCGTGGACATCAAGGAGTATATTGTCGTCCTGCTCAAGCGGAAGTGGCTCGTCCTGATTTGTTTCCTGCTCAGCATGGCCGGCACCACGGCGTTTCTGTTCACGCGCCAGCCGATTTACCAGGCCAACGCGAAAATGCTCGTCAGGAACACCGGTGGGTCGTTGCCGGTTTCCGAGATCATGCGCGAAGACGAAAGTCGGTTCTATGCGACGGAGATCGACATTCTCACGGGCCAGACCATGCTGCGCCGCGTCCAGCAACGATTGCGAAAGACACCCGACGAGGTCCGCGAGAATCTGTTCGACCTGAAGGTGCAGGTCGTTCGTGGTTCCTCTATCTTGCAGGTGACGGTCGATAGTCCCTCCACGGATTTTGCGAAGGACTTTGCGAACGCGCTTTGTGAGGAATACTTGCGGTACCGTGACGAGCAGCGCGCCCAGAGTTCCGAGTCGGCGCTGCTGATGTTGACGCGGGAGATCAATCGGCTCGGTCAGGAGTTGAAAGGTTCGCAAGAGCGATATGTCGAGTATGCGAAGGAGCACGACCTGCCGCAAATGCAGGGCACCGAGAGCGTTTGGTGGCGTTCGTTCTACATCAACCAGGCCGATTTCGCGACCCTCCAGGAACAGTTGGCCCGGGCCAAGGCGGTGGCCGCAGCCCTCGACCAGGGCAATGCGGCAGCCGCGATTGCGCTTTTGGACCAATCGCAGCGATCGTCGGCAGCGCGCAGAATGATCGTCGAGACCAATGTGGTTGACGGCGTAACGGTGCCGCCAGGAGTGGTGCTCGCGGAGATGAATGGCACCCATGCCGTTGAAGCAGCGCCCGGTGCCGAAGAAGGTGTCGAAGCGCGCACGAGTTTTCCGACGGAGTCGGTCGCCGCCGTGGATTCCAGTCTTACCTCTTTGGGCAGTCTGACCCTGGACACGAAGAGGGACGCCGGCGATGCGACTTTGGCACAGTCCATTGCCTCGGTTGCCGCAGCCACGTCAGATCAGGTCCTGGTGCACACGCTGGTGGATCTCGAGCAGCGACGGGCCAATCTCGAAGTGAAGATCCAGGATTTATCGAGGACCTTGAAGCCCCGGCATCCGGCCCTCGTCGCGGCGCAACAGGAGTTGGATGACGTAAACCAGAATATCCAATTTCAGATGAAGCTCGCGCGTGACATCCAGAACGCGAGGATCAACGCGCTGGAGGCCCAGGTCCAATACGCGGGAAGGGGCCTGGATGAGGCCAAGAAAGAGGGCATGGAGAGAAGCAAATCCGTGTTACTCGGGCAAACCATTCATGACGAGGTGGAGCGGACACGGTCGCTGTACAACGCGTTGCTGAACCAGTTGATGAAGATCGACGCGTCACAGGGTTTCAATGCCCGCACGATTTCTGTTTCGGAGCCGGCCATTTTGGAGGGCGAGCCGGTCTATCCCAAGAAGGTGAAGGGATTGTTGGTGGCGGCGTTTGTCGGGTTGGGGCTCGGCCTGGCCATCGCGTTTTTCTTTGAGTACATCGACGATTCGATCAAGCTGGCGGAGGAAGTGGAGCGGGACCTGCAATTGCCATTCCTCGGGATGATCCCGGCTGCGCAGTGGAACCCCGATGACCTGAGCGTGCATCGTCTCGACAAGTTGAAGCAGCAGGGGGGAGTGGCTGAATCGTATCGGGTAGTGCGCTCCGCCATCATTTTTTCCACGCCGCGCGAGAAGTTGCGCTCAATGCTCGTGACCAGCGCCGTCCCGCGCGAAGGCAAGACGACCACGTGCGTGAATCTCGCCATCGGTTTTTCCCAGGTGGAAGATCGAGTGCTACTCATCGACGCCGACCTGCGACGCGGGGAAATCCACAAGTATTTTGGTTTCGAGAAGGACAAGGGGCTCGCCGATATCCTGCTGGGCGAAGCGACACCGGAAGAAGTGATCAAGCGCGGCGACGTTGCCAAGCTCGACGTCATCACCTGCGGCGCGTATCCGGCGAACCCGGCGGAGTTGCTCCTTGGCTGGCGCTTGAAGGAGTTCCTTGATTGGGCGTACAAGCACTACGACCGCGTGGTGGTGGATTGCCCGCCGGTCATGGGTATTGCCGACAGCGCCATCCTTGGCTCGGCGGTGGACGGCGTGCTCTTCATCATTTGGGCGGGTCGCACTTCACGACGTTACGTCCGTGTGGCGAAGATGACGGCGGTCAGCCGCGGCGCGAAAGTTTTCGGGTTTGTCCTGAACAACCTTGAGCCCGGCCGCGTCGGCTACTACCATTATTATCCGTACTACTATAGCTACTACTCCCGCGGTTACTACTACGCCCACAAGGAAGACGAGGGCAAGGGTGGCGACATCAAGGGCATCGAGGTCCCGATGCCGGAAGACGGCAAGGACCACATTGACGACGTGTATTGACGAACGCTGATCTGTTCGCTACGGCACGGATTACGTTTTCGGACTAGGACCTTCCAGAAGCTTGCCCGCTTGCGCCAGGGCCGCGTCGATGTTGGCGCAGACGTTGTCCAAGCCGATTTTGTCGATGAACCCGGCGTTGTAGAGCACTTTCATCGGTTGCGGCTGGACGCCGCTGAGGATCAGCTGCGTGCCCTTGCGGTGGAACTTGTCGAGCATCACTTCGAGGGCGTGCAGGCCCGTCGCATCGACCGCCGGCACCGTGCGCATGCGGAAAATCACGACGCGCGGCACGGTTGAATATCGGTCGAGAGCGGTCTCGAGTTTCTCGGCGGCGCCAAAGAAAAACGGGCCTTCAATTCGATAGACCAGCACGCCTTCGGGAATTTCTTTGTCGCGAATGGAACCGCCGCCCACGTCCAATTCGCTGTCGGCGGTGACCAACCGGATGTGCGTGATCTCTTCCATCTGTCGCACGAAGAGCGCACCCGCCATCGTCAGCCCCACGCCGACGGCAATCGTGAGATCAAAAACCACCGTCAACCCGAACGTTACCACCAGCACGACGAAGTCGCTTTTCGGCCCGCGCCATAGTTCGGGAAAGTTTTCCCATTCGCCCATCCGATAGGCGACGACCAATAACACCGCGCTCAGGGCGGTCAGCGGAATGGATTTCGCCAGGGGCGCGGCGACCAGGACGATTACCAGCAGTGTGATCGAGTGGATCATGCCGGCGACCGGGGTTTTCGCGCCGCTGCGGATATTCGTCGCAGTGCGCGCGATGGCGCCCGTTGCCGAGATGCCGCCGAAAAACGGACAGAGAATATTGGCAAGTCCCTGGCCCATCAATTCCTGGTTGGAATCGTGTCGCGATTCGATCATGCCATCGGCCACAATCGCCGACAGAAGCGACTCAATCGCACCCAACATCGTGATCGTCAGCGCGGGAATCATCAGGTCCTGCACCTGGAGGAAGCTAATCTTGGGGAAGGAAATAGGGGGCAGACCGCGCGGGATACCGCCGAATTTCGAGCCGATGGTCGGGACATCGATTTGAAAAACCGCTACCAGAACGGTCGTCACAACGAGCGCGACGATCGACGAGGGCACGCGCCGCCACGTCTTCGGCCAGAGAATCAGGATCGCCAGCGCCAGTAAACCGAGCCCCAGAGCAGGCCACTGCGTCTGTGCCAGGTTTTGCGCGATGGCTGCGACTTGCAAGGGTGTGTGCGCGGGCATCTTCACGCTCAATCCGAAGAACTCCTTGAGTTGGCCGACAAAGATGATCACAGCGATTCCGCTGGTGAAGCCGGAGGTGACGGGGTAGGGGATGAATTTGATCAGGTTGCCAAGCTTCAGCGCGCCCATCACGACCAACATGATGCCCGCCATAACCGTCGCGACCACCAAGCCGTCGTAACCGTATCGGGCCACGATTGCAAAAAGGATCGGCACGAACGCGCCAGTCGGTCCGCCAACCTGGACAAGGCTGCCGCCGAGGGCCGAAATAACAAAGCCGGCGATGATTGCGGTCCACAATCCACGCGAAGGTTCGACGCCGGAAGCGATGGCAAACCCGATGGCGAGCGGCAACGCCACCACGCCGACGGTCACGCCCGCCGCAAGGTCGGCCAAAAAGGTCGTGCGGTCATAGCCGCGTAGCGCGTCGAATAATTTGGGGCGAAAAACGAACATGTCGTCACGAGTAGTAACAGACGAGAGACGCGGCGCAAGGGAAAACGGGGATGCTCTTCAACACGAATTGCGCGAAGCAGACACGAAGTAAGTAGGGCACAGTGATGCACCGTTGAAGAAAAAGGCTGGTCTGGAGTCTAACGCTGTGAAATAAGACTCATTGAGCTAGGAGGCCAAAATGAAACGGTGGTGCGTACTTGCCAGTTGTTTAATGTTTTGGGTGTCATCAGGCTTCAGCCAAGATGTCACCGTTGAGAAGGTTAATATTAGCAGTTCCTTCAAAGGGAGAATCCCGCTTTCGATCTCCCATCTTTTGGGCCAGAGACGCAAACCGCCTTTTCCAACGAACTCGTATGAATTGGTGGAGCTTACGCTCGCAAACCACACCCCAGAAACTAAGACAGTCGAACTGACTCTGGAACTCGTTGGTTTGGGTCAAGCGTCGAGCAAGACCGTTGTGATCAAACCAAATGAGAGTGTGAAAGTTGAGGCTTCCCCGATAATTGAACCGCGGCTAATTCAGGACATTGTCGATGAGCGCATTGGCAAATTGAAGATCGAAGTCGAAGAGGGCTCCGAAAGAGTTTACTCAGACACGAAAGATGTCACGCTGTTGGGCAAGGACGATGTTCCTTTTTGCAGTTACGACGACAAGGGTCGAGCCAGACCCGCTCGCTTTCTCTGGGTCACTCGCGTCCAACCGAAATCGCCGCTTGTTGACGCGGTTTTAAGTGCGGCGAGCCAACGGTGGGGCTTACAACTCAGGAAGGGTTTGATTGGTTCTGGAGGAAGCATGGATGTGAAACAAATGAAGGAGGATATTCGCAAGATTTATAAGACCATTCAGGCTATGAATTTCACCTATCTAGCCACGCCTATTTCATTTGACGCAGACTTCCAAAGAGTCAAAACCGCAAGTGAGGCGTTGGCCACGAAGAGCGGTAACTGCATTGATGGCACGTGCGTCTTTGCTTCCTGTATCACTGCCATCGGATACGAGGCAATCATCGCCATGCCACCAGGACACGCCTTTGTCATAGCAGCATTGCCCCCGGCAGATAATGCTAGGTCGAGGCATGACCGCCTCGCCATCTTCTATCCAAGCAAACTGTCACCATCTGCGATGCTCAGTATGGTTTATCCATCCTATATCCCAATTGAAACCACGGTTCTCCAACTGCGACCGGGGTTAACCCGCGCGACGTTTGAGGAGGCCGAGCAGATTGGCCAAGACAAATTGGTACAAAACAAGCAGATTACCTTCATCGATGTGGGGGCATGGCGGGAAGCCGGGTTTATACCATTTCCCGAAGATTGACCAATCCCTTCGGGTGGTGGTGATTGTGGCAGTCGGCTATCGGCATGGTAGAACGCCCGCTTTCTTCTAGTAATCGTATTCCGATAATGATATGATGCGAGGTATGGCCCTTACTGTGAAAGGGAATGGTGAGACAGGGTGGCGCGATTGTGGTGCTGTTGGGGGTTTGGTCCGCCTTCGCCAGGGCTTCGGCGCGACTCGCTGCTATGCGCAGCTCGGGCCTATATATGTTTCTGCGAAACGAACCCACCGTTTTCTGATGAATTTTATGATGTAACATTCACGGCTTACGGTAATTCCGCTGGAAAACAGCAAGGAACTTCGGTGGGTTCGTTCTGGAAAACGAACCCAAATATAGGGGTGTTTTGCGGGGTAAGTCGCACCGGAAACTGGATATTGACACCCTTTTCGTCCAAGTTTAGCGCCTTCGCCAACGCTCCGGCCGACAGCGCTCCGGTTGTCCGAGTGAAGGAATATCGCCTAGTCGCCGTTGGATTGCGTCCACTGGGCTTTGCGCTCGGCGATGAGTTTGTCGAATTTCTCCACCTGGTCGGGGCGGAGGATCGCGCGCACTTTGGTCTCGGAGCGGGTGAGGAGTTCTTCCACTTGGGGTTGGATCTGTTTGCGGATGACCTTCATGTCTTCATGGCCTTGCGCGACGATGACGCGCAGTTGGGTGCGCTGATCGCGGTCCAGCCGCAGTTCCCAACTCAGACGGCGGACGATCAGGTCCTGCCACATTTGGCTGCCGTGTCCGTGCACGAGCCGGTGCCGGACGAGGCCGATGGTCGTAATGCTTCCGGCCAATCCACCCAGGATGAAGATGGCGATGACGCCGACGATTGCTTTCCAATTCTTCATTGTGTTCCTCCCGTGAAAAAGGCAGCGAGCGTGGTCTCGTCATGGTCACCGGTAATCGCACTCTGCAAGTCGCCCGTACCCGAGTCGATAAACGTCCATACGCCCAGGGCGACGACGACGGCAGCGAATGCGGGAACCAGCTTCCAGGCGAAGGCGTACCATGGGACGGCCTGCTTGCGGTCTGCGCGCAAGCGAGCGGCGAGGCGTGTTTCGAAGCCGTACTCGGCGCGCGAGGTGTCGGGTTTGACTCCTCGGGCGGCTGCAAACAAGTTGTCCAATTTGTCATCGTTCATGGCTCGTCTCCAATATCTTTTTCAAGGCCTGACGCGCGCGAAACGCGCGCACTTTTACATTCGATTCGCTCCAGCCCGTCAGCTCCGCCGTTTCGCGCACGGACTTTTCTTCCAACTCCAACAGCGTAATCACGAGGCGTTCGTCCGCCGAAAGCCGGGTCATCGCCCACTGCAATATCTCGGCGGCCTCCCGGGCGCTGGCATTGTCCCGCACCCCAATCTCAATCCCATCGAGCGGCACGTTCTCCCGGTCGTGCCGGGTCTTGCGCAGGAAATCATAGCAGGCGTGCACGGCGATACGCGAGACCCAGTGTTCAAACGGCGCCTCGCCGCGGAAGCTCTTCAGTTTCTGGTACGCCTTCACGAAAATCTCCTGGCAAATATCGTCGAGTTCGTGGTCGTTGCGCGCGAAGCGAGCGGCGATGCCGAACACCTTGCGCTTGTGCCGCCGCACCAGCTCCGCGAACGCCTCATCGTCGCCCGCAAGGGTCGACTGAATGAGACGTTTGTCTGTCAGTTCATCGATGGCGGCGCTCATCGCGCGACCATTATTAGTCCGCCGCGATGCGGTTGGCAACCCGATGAAGGAATCCATCAATGCGTGCGTCAACATCGATTTCCATTTCCTTGACCTTCTGCAATTGTGCGGGCGTGAGCACGGCGCGGATGTCGTGCGAGACATGGGCGCGTTGCACCGCGAGGTCGGACTCCAGCGAAGCGACTTTCGCAGCCTGCGCACGGATGGCGGTCTCATCGATGGTCTCTGCGTGGATGGTGTCCCGCAAGGCGCGCCGCTCGGTCACGACCTCTTTGATGAGCGGCCCGACGGTCGGCTGGTATTTGCGGAGGATGGTTTTCACTTCCGCCTTTTGGTCGGCGGTCACGCCGAGTTGCTTTAGTCTCAGCGCGAAACGGCCCTTGCTGAAACCGACGTCGTTGGTCGTGTCCGCGTGCGCGAGAAATGCGAAGAAGCCGCCCACGGTCAAGATCATGACGGCGCCCGCTGCAATCAATACTTTGGTGTGTGTCTTCATTTTGTTGTACCCCTTTCACCAGTACAAGACGCGAGGGGGACGGAAAAGGTTACATCAGGGCAACGGAATCCGGAGGATCGGCCCGCTATCCGTGATGCTCATCGGTGGAGGCGACTTTTGGATCGGCCTTGGAGCCCATCTCATGCTGGAGGCGCAACTGGCCGCAGGCGGCGTTGATGTCGGTGCCTTTTTCGAGGCGCAAGGTGCTGGTGATACCGTGCGTCTGGAGGGTGTGCTGGAACATCTTGCAGCGATCGCGGTCGGGACGCTTCCAAAGGAGGCCTTCGACGGGGTTGCAGGGGATGAGATTGACCTTGGCGCGCAGGCGACGCGCGGCGGCGCCGAGTTTGTGGGCCTGCTCGAGGGAATCGTTCACGCCTTCGATGAGAATGTACTCGAAGGTCATCATCCGCTTCTTGGTGTTCACGTAATAGTCGCAGGCGTCGAGGAGATCCTTCAGCGGGTACTTCTTGTTCACGGGCATGATCTTTTCGCGCACGTCATCGGTCGCGCCGTGCAGCGAGACGGCGAGGCGCAGCTGCATCGGTTCATCGGCGAGCTTTTTGATTTGCGGCACGAGACCGACGGTGGACACCGTGATTTTACGCGCACCGATGCCGAGGCCCCACGGCGCGTTGATGATCCGCAGGGCGCGCATCAAGTTGTCGTAATTAGCGAGGGGCTCCCCCATGCCCATGACAACGATGTTATTGACCTTCTCGCCGCTAAGTTTTTGAGCCTGCAAGACTTGATCCACGATTTCGGCGGCGGTGAGGTTGCGTTTGATGCCGTCGAGACCGCTCGCGCAGAACTTGCAGCCGTAGGCGCAGCCGACCTGCGTCGAGACGCAGACGGTGTGGCGGTCGCTACTGGTCGTCAGCCCGGGCGTGGCGGGGATCAGCACGGTCTCAATGAGCGAATGGTCGCGGAGTTGAAAGAGGAATTTTTCCGTTGTGTCGGTGGCGCTGCGCGTCTTGAGTGCGTGGACGGCGTCGAGGGTGAAGGTGTCGGCCAGCTTTTGGCGGAGGGGAGCGGACAGGTTGCTCATGCCCGCGAACGATTCAATTTGTTTCTCGTACACCCATTGCAGAATCTGGTCGGCGCGATAGGCCGGCTCGTCAAGATCGCGGAGACGCTGGCCCAGTTCGTCGCGCCCGAGCGATTTGAAGTCTGCTTTGATGCTCATAGTTTGTTGGCCTTGAGTTCCTGCAATGAATAATGCGTGCCCCGCCAGTCGATGCCGTTGTTCACCAGCGTCAGGAGCGTGGCGCGCCAGATGATGTACTGGAACAATAGTGCCGTAACGGGGAAGCCCACGCAATGCCAGCGTTTCGCGCCATGACAATACGCGTTGTCCATATACAGGATGACCAGCGAGGCGACGATGGCAAGATTTAGCCACCAGATTGCGCCGTGGGTGAACGCGAGAGCCAGCAAGGGCCAGATGAAGACGGCGAATTGCGCAATGCTGGAAGCCACGACAATGGCGAGGCTATACTCGACGCCGGCGAACGTGTTCTTTTCCAAGCCGTGGATCAATTCGCCCATCGAACTGTACCATTCGACGGTGATGAGGCCATCGCTGAGCAGGAGGTCCTGGTGAAAGCCATGTTTCTTGAGCAACTTGCCGAGTTTCATATCGTCGTCGGGACGCATGGCAATGGCTTGATGACCACCGACGGTGCGGTAGGCTTCGGTGCGGACGAGGTTGAAAGCGCCGATGCCGATATGGCGTGGACTTTTTGGATCACGCGCTTTCCATGGTTTGGCGTAAAGACCGAAGAACAAGGCGAACGTACCACCGAACATGCCCAGCAAGAGGCCGGGCATTCGCAGTTGCGGGGTAATGGCGAGGTGGTCGATTTGTTCGCGATGCAGATAAGCGATAGCGCGGCTGATTACCGAGGGTTCCATTATCACGTCGGCATCGGTAAAAAGAATCAGTTGGCCCGTCGCCCGTTCCGCGCCGAAATGTTGGGCGTGATTTTTGCCAAGCCAACCCTGGGGCAATTCCATGATGCGGACAACGTGTATGCGCGCGTCTTTATTTGCCAGGCGGTCGAGAATGGTCGCGGTTTCGTCCGTGGAGCGATCATCGATGAAGATGAACTCGAGATTGGGGTAGTCCTGCGTGAGGAGGGATCGCAACGCCGCTTCGATTTTACGCGCTTCGTTGCGCGCGGCGACGACCACCGACACCTTGGGAGCCGGGTTGTCTTGAAAAGGCGCGACGTTTTTCAGGTGCGACAGAGACCGATTGCCGACGGCGAACTCGACGATCGTGCCCAAGACGAATACCAGCGTAACAACCGCCAGCCAAAAGAGGAATGTCCACACGCAGCGATACTACCAAAATCCCGGAGGTTATTTTGTATTTTGGCGAAGAAACGCGATGGTCGCCGGCCACGCTTGTTGCGCGGCTTTCAGGTTGGCGCCGTTGCGATCACCTTGGGCGCGGAGGAAACCATGTCCCGCGCCGTCATACAGGTGATACACGTACGGCTTCCCAAGTTTTTTCATTTCTTCGGCAGCAGGAGGAACGGTTGTGCTAACGCGCGCGTCATCACCACCGTAGAGTCCCAACACGGGCGCGTGGATTTTTTCCAACGCGGCGGCATCACTGGGGTTGGTGCCATAGTAAACGACAGCGGCATCGAGTGCGGGCTGCTCGATTGCGTAGTGGAAACTCAGGCCGCCACCCCAGCAAAACCCGATGGAGGCGGACTTGCCGTTGGCTGCCGGCAACTTGATCGCATGGTCCCGCACCGCGTTGAGCGCGCTAATCACGTCGTCCTGTTTGAGGTCGCGCACGAGTTTCACCACGTCGTCGCGGTTGGAAACCGATTCCGTCCCGCCGCCACCCGGTCCTTTTCCCGACAAGAGATCGGGAGCGACGGCAATGAAACCGTCAGCGGCCAGTTGGTCGGCTACGGCGCGAGCCCAATCCGTCAACCCAAAGATTTCGTGAATCAAGATGACTACGGGAGCCTTAACCTTTGTTTCCGGGTAAACCACAAAGCAACGGAGCGGACTCTTCATGCCGGCCACGCGCACGTCCACCCATTCACCATGGCGCGGCGATTTGTTCAATGCCTCCTTGGCGTTGGCTTCGCCAGGCGGCATCGAAATCGCGGTGTCATTGGGGAATGCCAGTCCGGTGAGAGACAGCAGCAGCGCAAAACTCAGGAGGGAGGTTTTCATGTCCCAAAGTTTCCCTGAGACGCGGCACCCGTCAAGAAAGAAGCCAATTGCAAAAAAGTGCGGACGAAAGGAATGAATTCTTCGGAGAGGAGATGATCTTGCGGGCATCACCGGTGACGCCAAGTTTCGACGCCACCAGTGAAGCCCGCAAATGTGGAAACAACGTTACTTCTTCTTCTTGCCACCCTTCTTCTTCTTGCCTTTTTTCTTCGCTGCCATTCCACCTCACCCCCATTCCGCTCCAGAAGAGCTACTGGTCACTAACATGAACCTCCGCTCGCTATTACACCAGCATAAAGAAACGAAAACCAGAAATTTTTTTGTTGGAGTTTTCGCGGGAGGCGCAAATAAAAATCGTGCGATCACTTCGATTTCTCAAACTTCATTGCGACCGTCTGCGTTTCTCCACCGTGTTGGCCTGATGTCCACTCCTGTGTCGCGACAAGTGTCAGGTGTTGACTTCATACATTTCGACTCGGCATCAATCGGTCTGTCCGTTGGAAAGCAACGCCGCAAATCGATGGGATTCAGCTTCGAGAGCCACCTGAAGTGGTGACTTTCCGTTTTCATCTCTAGCATTGATATTTGCACCATGGGCAATCAAGACTTGACCAACGTCCACGTGATTGTGATGGGCCGCATCATGCAGGGGAGTTGAGCCTTTTCGTGTTCGCGCGTTGACGTTGGCGCGATGCGCGAGCAGGATCTTTACGAGAGCCGCTTGCCCGTGCAAGGCGGCGATGTGAAGTGGCGTGACGCCGCCTATGGTTGCCATATTGACATCGGCCTCATATTCCAACAGCAAGCGGACCAGGTCATTGCGGTCTTCAGAATTTGCTCCATAAAGAGGAGTTATTCCATCCTCGTCCGCCACGTTAACTTCAGCCCCATTCGCCAGGAACAACGCCGCAGTGGCATCACTCCCATTCTTCGCCGCCCAGTGGAGTGGCGTGACGCCCCGATGATCTTTGACGTTCATCTGCGATCCGCACTTGAGAAGGATTGCCGCCACCCGCCTGGCATTTGTCCACGCGGCCGGGAACAGCGGCGTTCGCCCTGAATCGTCCCGAGCGTTCGCGTCGGCTCCATGTGCCAAGAGAAGCCTCGCGACAGCCGCTTGGTTGTGGAGTGCAGCCTTGTGTAAGGCGGTCTCATTTTGATTATCTTTGGCATCAACTTCAGCGCCCTTATCCAGAAGCAATTGGGCGATCCGTTTTGAGCCGTTTCGACCAGCGGCCAGATGGAGCGGCGTCCCCAGGAAGAACCTCGCGTTAACCTCGGCTCCCTTCGCGAGCAGGTATCTTACGGCGCGGTGGTGGCCCATCTGAACAGCTTCGTGCAAAGCTGTTTGCCCGATCTGATTCGTCAGCCGGGTCAACTCCGGGCGAACCTCGACCAACTTCTTTACGGTCGTCAGATCACCCCGCGCTGCGGCCTCATGGATCGATAGCGGGCTCGTGCGATGGGCGGTCTTTGATGTTGCGGCGCCAAAGTACGCTGCGTAGTTATTGCCGTCATCGGGGACATACATCTTGCCGTTGCGGATGAAGAACTCGCCAGATTCGATGCCGCGAGCTTCCAGGGACTCGCAGGCTGTGTGATACGTCCAAAGTTCAGCGTGGGAGAGAGCGGAGATAACTTGGATGATAGTCTCTATGTATTCCGGGCAACAGATACGCGCGGAATAAATGCCACCGCAATGGTGCCAGGTCCCATTCCAGTCGTCCATGACTTCAAAGTCATGCTGCTTGCCACGAGGATCGTCTTTCCAATACTTCAAAAGCGCGTTCCGAAGGGAATCATCGAATTGATCAAACTCAGCCTCCTGCATCTCTTTCGTGAGCGAGGAAGTATACTCGCCGTTGGCGAACGCCTTGTTGTACTCCTCGTGATAATCGTCTTCGCCGAGGATGACTATTTCAAAGCTTGATGGCATCGCAAACAACGCAATCGCAGGGTTTTGCCGCCTCTCGTCCATGACGTGCGCGGCCAGACTTATCTGCAAGGATGGATGATAGGCGGATGACGCGGATGTGGCAAGTGCGGAGGGCAGCCACGACAGGGATACCTCTCTCACGAACGGGAGGTTCCTCGACAAGCTCGGGATGACGAGCTTCTGACTACTTCCTGTCGGTCTTTTCTTCTTCGGCAGTTTCCGCGGCGTTTTCCTGTTGCTCGCTGATCACGCGGGCGATGGCCACCAGCTTGTCGCCTGCATTAAGGTCGATGAGCTTGACGCCCTGGGTATTTCTGCCGGCAATGCGGATGTCCTTGCAAGAAGTGCGGACGGTCTGGCCTTGCGAGGTGGAGAGCATGATCTCATCCGTATCGGTGACGCTCAGCGCGCCGACGACACTGCCGACCTTGTCGGTGGTCTTCATGGTGATGATGCCCTTGCCGCCGCGGGACTGGACGCGATATTCGTCGAACGGAGTGCGCTTGCCGATACCGTGTTCGCCGGCAACGAGGAGCGTGGCATTGGTGTCGACGATTTCCACGCCGATCACATAGTCACCTTTATCCGGGCGGATGCCCCAGTTGCCGACCGAGGCGCGGCCCATGTCACGCGCTTCTTCCTCATGGAAGCGGATGCTCATGCCGTCCTTGGTGACGAGCACAATCTCGTTGTTGCCACTAGTGAGTTTTACGCCAATGAGACGGTCGCCCTGCTCGATCTTGATACCGATGACGCCGCCTTTGCGAGGGTTGGCGTATTCGCCCAGGTTGGTTTTCTTGACGATACCCACCTTGGTCGCCATGAAGAGATACTGTTTGTCCGTGAACTCCTTGACGCGGATGAGCGCGGAAACTTTTTCCTCGGGGCGAAGCTGAAGGAAATTCGCGAGGCTCTTGCCCTTGGCCGCGCGGCCCATCTCCGGCAATTCATACACCTTTTCCACGTACACACGTCCTTCTTCGGTGAAGAACATAATGTAATCGTGAGTGGAGCAGGTGAAGAGGTGCTCGATGAAGTCCTCTTCGCGCTGTTCCATGCCCATGACGCCTTTGCCGCCCCGACGTTGCGAGCGGTAGGCGCTGACGGCGGTCCGCTTGATGTAGCCCTGATGCGAGATCGTGACGATGCAGGCTTCGTTGACAATCAGGTCTTCGATGTTGATCTCGCCTTCGTCAGCCACGATGTCCGTGCGGCGCGTATCGCCGTACTTCTCTTTGACTTCGAGCAACTCGGTCTTCACGACAGCCATGAGCTTCTTTTCGCTGGCCAGGAGGCTCTTCAGGTATTCGATGCTCTTGATGATCGCAAGGTACTCTTCCTCGATCTTATCGCGTTCGAGGCCGGTGAGCTGGTAGAGGCGCATCTCGAGGATTGCGTTGCACTGGATCTCCGACAGCTTGAACTTGTCCATCAACTTCTTCTTGGCATCGTCGCGATCGTCGGCGTTGCGGATGATCTTGACGACGGCGTCGATGTTATCCAGCGCGATACGGAACCCTTCGAGGATATGGGCGCGTTCCTCGGCCTTCTGGAGTTCAAATTTCGTGCGGCGGGTGATGACCTCGCGGCGATGCGCGATGTAGCACTCGATCATCTGCTTGATGTTCATGATGCGCGGCCGACCGTGGTCAATCGCCAGCATGATGACGCCGAAACTGTCCTCGAGTTGCGTCTGCTTGTAGAGGTTGTTGATGACAACCTTCGGGATGGCGTCACGCTTCAGTTCGATGACGACGCGGATGCCGTCCTTGTTCGATTCGTCACGAATGTCGCTGATGCCATCGAGCTTCTTGTCGTTGACGAGTTGCGCAGCGCGCTCGATGAGCGAGGCCTTGTTGACGTTGTACGGGATCTCGGAAATGATGAGGCGCTCTTTGCCGCCCTTGACCTCCTCCACGCCGATGCGACCGCGAATCTTGAGGCTGCCGCGGCCCGTCAGCAGGTAGTCCTTGATGCCCTGCTTGCCGCAGATGAGACCGCCTGTTGGGAAGTCGGCACCTTTGACGAACTTCGCCACGTCCTTGACGTCCGTCTCGGGGTTGTCGATCAGCGCGCAGCAGGCGTCGATGATCTCGATGATATTATGCGGCGGAATATTCGTGGCCATGCCGACCGCAATGCCCGTGCTGCCATTGATCAAAAGATTGGGGATGCGCGCGGGCAGGACAACTGGTTCTCTTTCCTTCTCGTCGAAATTGGGTTGAAAATTGACCGTGTCCTTGTCGAGGTCGGCGAGCAGTTCTTCCGCGATCTCCTTAAGGCGACATTCGGTGTAGCGATAGGCCGCTGCGGGATCGCCATCGATGGAGCCGAAATTACCCTGGCCGTCGATAAGCGGATAACGCATCGCGAAATCCTGTGCCATGCGGACAAGCGTGTCGTAAACGCTGGCGTCGCCGTGCGGATGGTATTTGCCGAGCACTTCACCGACAACCTTGGCGCACTTCGAGTAGGAGCGGTTGTGCAGCAAGCCGATTTCGCGCATGGCATACAGCACGCGACGATTGGAGGGTTTTAAACCGTCGCGCGCATCGGGCAGGGCGCGCCCGACGATGACCGACATCGAGTAATCGATATAGGCCTGCTGCATCTGCTCGCTGATGTTGACCGGCGTGACTTTCTCGTTTTGTGCGTACATAGTTAAATCCTACTGTTTCCCCAAAAACAGCTTCGTGGTTGTTAAAAAACTCTCGGCATCGGCCATCAATTCCTTCAGTCGATTACAATCGGGCGGCGACTTGGCGCCAACGTCGGCATCTTGATGTAACTGCGTGGCGCGTTTGAACCGTTCGCCGAACTCGTACGGAATCAAGCCTGTCTTCACGAACTCGCGGTGGAACTTCGTGGCGACGTTACCGTCGCGGGACGGACCGAACTCCTTTGTCGCCAACAGCGCGCAGGCGCAATAGAACATTGAGAAATATACGCGGTCCATCGTGCCACGACACATCCTTTGGTCAATGAGCAAACGCGCCTCGTTCAGGCTCTCATTGGCCTGCGTGAGCCGTAAATTAATCAAATCCTGGGCCTCGGGCGTCACAGCGCAGATTTAGATGTCGAGATTGCGAACGTTCAGGGCGTTGTCCTCGATGAACTGGCGGCGCGGCGCCACCTCGTCGCCCATGAGAATATCGAACATGGTGTCGGTGGCGGCCACATCCATCAATTCCACCTTGAGCATCTTGCGGCGCTCGGGATCCATGGTCGTCTCCCAAAGCTGTTCGGGATTCATTTCGCCCAAGCCTTTATAGCGCTGGATTGTGAGGCCGCGTTTGCCGATATCCTTGATCTGCTCCAGAATCTGCGGAATGGAATGAATCTCGGATCGGCGCTCCTCGACTTTTGCCTTGGCCTTCTTTGCTTCCGCTTTCTTCGCGTCCGCAGCACTCGATTTTGCCGGGGCCTTGCCTTGCGGCTCGGCGGGAGCCTCGCCCTCCAGTGGTTCCGCGGCAGCCGCAGCACCTTCGACCAACTCAAAGAGCGGCTTTTCCTGGGCGGCATAATGGTCGAGGTCAAAACCTTTTTTCTCGAGCGCTTCGATCATCGACTGGATGCTGTTGGCCTCGGGAAGCGGCAGGGGCTTGGCGACGACAGCCTTTGGATTATCCCCATTCTTGGTTTCTGGTACGACCTCTTCATCGGGGCTGATGTCATATTTGCCACAGAGTTTCGCCCATTCTTTATCGGTGCGGGCAAACTCGAAAGTGACAACGCCATTCTGTTTGAGGCGGATCGCGTAGGACGGCACGTCGCCGGATTTCTCATCACGAGCGGCAAGGTATTCTTCAAACTTAATGCCGCGCCGTTCGATGGTATCCACGAGCTTCTCAAGTTCCTGTAATGATTCGAGGACCGAGATCAGCGGCTGACCCGAGAATTCTTTCCGGTCTTTGAGTCGATTCAACCGAATGTCCTCGGAACCGAGTTCAATCAGGATTCGGCTCATTTGGTCGTCATTCTCGATGTACTCTTCGCGTTTCTTGCGCTTGATCTTGTATAACGGCGGCTGCGCGATGTAGATGAAGCCGCCCTTGATGAGTTCCGGCATCTTGCGATAGAAGAACGTTAACAACAACGTGCGGATGTGCGAACCGTCCACGTCGGCGTCGGTCATGATCACGATCTTGTGATACCGCAGTCGGTTGAGGTCGAAGGCCCCTTCACCTTCGCCGGTGCCGAAACCCGTACCAATGGCAGTGATCATCGTGCGGATTTCGGTGTTATTGAGGATCTGATCCAAACGGGCTTTCTCCACATTGAGCAGCTTACCGCGGATGGGCAGGATGGCTTGGAATTGGCGATTGCGACCCTGTTTGGCGGAGCCGCCAGCGCTATCGCCCTCGACGATGTAGAGTTCGCAGAATTCGGGGTTGCGCTCGGAACAATCCGCCAGTTTGCCCGGCAGTCCACCGCCGGTCATTGCGCCTTTACGAACAGCCTCGCGGGCTTTGCGGGCCGCTTCACGAGCGCGGGCAGCGGTAAGGGATTTATCGACAATACGACGGCCAATGGGCGGATTCTGCTCCAGGAACGTCATCAGGCCTTCGTAGACGATCGAGGAAACGATGCCTTCCACCTCGCCGTTGCCGAGCTTGGTCTTGGTCTGGCCTTCAAACTGCGGATTGGGGACCTTCACGCTAATGACGGCGGTCAAGCCTTCGCGCAAATCATCACCACTGAGCGTCGGGTCTTTTTCCTTCAAGAGGTTATTGGACTTGGCATATTGATTGACGGCTTTAGTCAACGCGGAGCGGAAGCCACTCAGATGCGTGCCGCCCTCGATAGTGTTGATGTTGTTCGCGTAGGCGTAGACGGATTCGTTGTAGCCTTCGTTGTATTGGAGGGCGACTTCGGCAGCGATGCCGTCCTTCTCCTTTGAAACGTAAATGACCTTCGGATGAAGTGGTTCCTTGGCGCGATTGATGTGCTTGATGAACTCTTCGATGCCGCCATTGAACTTGAAAAGGTCTTCCTTGTTGTTGCGCTCGTCTTTCAGGAGAATTTCGATGCCGCGATTGAGAAACGCCAGTTCGCGCAGGCGATTCGCGAGGATGTCGTACTTGTATTCAATGACCGGGAAAATCTCGTTATCAGCCTTGAAGGTGATTTTGGTACCCGTACCCTTGGCTTTGCCGATCACTTCAAGCTTGGACGCGGTTTTCCCGCGCTTGAAGCGCATATGATGGACCTTGTTGTCGCGCTTAACCTCGACTTCAAGCCATTCACTGAGGGCGTTAACGCAGGTCACACCGACACCGTGCAAGCCGCCGGAAACCGTGTAGGATTTCTTGTCGAATTTGCCGCCCGCATGCAGGACGGTCAGCACCACCTCGACGGCCGGTTTCTTCTCCGTCTTGTGCATGTCCACCGGAATGCCTCGGCCATCGTCAACGACGGTGATCGAATTATCGACGTGGATGGTGGCCTCGATGCGCTTGCAGAAACCAGCGAGCGCCTCATCGATTGAGTTGTCGACAACCTCGTAAACCAGATGGTGCAGGCCGCGTTCGCCGGTGTCACCGATGTACATCGCGGGACGTTTGCGAACCGCTTCCACACCCTCGAGTTTTTGAATCTTATCGGCGGTATAATCGCTGCCGCCGAGGGCCTCCAGCGGGCGGTCGGGCTCTTTTGAAAGTGATTTTTCCACTGTACGTTTATTCTCCAGAAGCTTACTGGGCATTGAAATTCCCCCTCCTTGAAACAACCTCGGAATATTACCCGAACTCCCCCTAATCTGCAACCAGAATCATCACTTTTTTTTCGTGTATAACTAACGATGAGTGAGAATGTTCTAGCAAATTGATTGCGTTCAAAAATAGTATGTTGACAGTAGATGTTTTCGTGTTAAAATAAAGCATCTTTAGCAAGATACTAATGATTTAATGAAGGCATCAGTAAAAAGTGATTATGCGTGTCGTGCGGTGGAGGCTTTGGCTCTCCATCATCCCAACACGCGGCCGCTGCGGATCGAGGAAATTGCCCACCGGGAAGCAATTCCGGCGAACTATCTCGTGCAGATTCTGATTGAGCTGAAGAGCAAGGGACTGATCCAGAGTCGACGAGGAAAAGCGGGTGGATATGCCCTGGCTAAAACCCCGAGAGAAATCACAATAGGCGATGTTCTGCGGGCAGTACAGGGGGACGTATTGGAGATGCCGTTACTCATGGATTCGCGCTGTCCTGAAGAAATCAAGCGTGCCTGGCGGCGGATCAAGGAGGCCGCCGAACAGGCTGCGGACGATGTCAATTTTGAAGAGATTTGCGCAGAGGCCAAGAGCCGTCCGGAGATGTACTACATCTGAAATCTAAGCCGTTGACAGTGTTTTGTTCTTTGATATAGTTCCTCGCGTTCCCTGAAAGGTTTCAAGGAACAACTCATCAAGAGCGGTCGAGGGACTGGCCCGTAGAAACCGCGGCAACCGTTCAGCCAAGCAGTTGGTGGTTGAAGACAAGGTGCCAATTCCAGCTCCGAGGCCCGACGCAAGTCGGGTGCGGGGGAAGATGAGGGGAGAATCGAGTTGTCTTGATGCCTCTTCATCGTCCACCCACATCTCGGGGACGTTGAAGGGGTTGTTTTTTGCCCCGATGCAGTGGCGGCCGCTACTTGGTGAAGAAAGCGAGAGGGTAGATGAAGGCAAAACATGGATTCTTCACCAGTCTAAAGTGTCGCGAGTGCGGGCGCCATTACCCGAAGGAGGCCCTGCATGTCTGCGAATTCTGCTTCGGTCCGCTGGAAGTCGATTACGACTACGACTTGATCAAAACCGTGCTAACACGGGATAAGATCCAGTCGCGACCTACGAATATGTGGCGGTACCGCGAGTTGTTGCCGATCGAAGGCGAGCCGACCATCGGCTTTCAGGTCGGCTTTACCCCGCTGGTCAAGGCGGATCGTCTGGCGAAACGACTGGGCCTGCGCGAGGTCTGGGTTAAGAACGACACGGTCAATTACCCGACGTTGTCCTTCAAGGACCGCGTGGTCAGTGTGGCGTTATCGCGCGCGCGGGAACTGGGTTTTGAGATTGTCGCGTGCGCGTCGACCGGTAACCTCGCGAATTCCGTAGCTGCCAACGCTGCAAGCGGTGGCTTGAAGAGCTACGTGTTTATCCCAGCCGATCTGGAAACGGGGAAGGTCCTTGGCTCGCTGGTGTACGGAACGAACGTCATCGGCATCCGCGGCACGTACGACGCGGTGAATCGGCTCTGCAGCGAGATTGCGGGCAAGTACGGCTGGGCATTTGTGAATGTGAACATCCGCCCCTACTACGCAGAAGGCTCAAAATCGCTGGGCTATGAGATCGTCGAGCAACTGGGCTGGAGATTACCGGATCACGTGGTGGTTCCGATGGCAGGCGGTTCCCTCATCACGAAAATCCACAAGTCGTTCAAGGAATTTGTGAAACTCGGGTTGGTGGACGAGCGGGACTACAGCATTCATGGGGCCCAGGCGGAAGGTTGCGCCCCCATCGTGAATGCCATGAAAGCCGGCGCGGACATTATCAAGCCGGTGAACAAACCGCAGACGATCGTCAAGTCGCTGGCCATCGGTAACCCGGCGGACGGGTTTTATTCGATCCAGACGATGAAGCAGACGGGCGGCTGGGCAGAGAACCCAAACGACGCTGAAGTGGTCGAGGGAATCAAGTTGCTAGCGGAGACCGAAGGGATTTTTGCCGAGACGGCGGGTGGTGTGACCGTGGCGGCGACCAAGCGCCTCGTGGAAGGCGGGCGGATCAAGCCGAACGAGTCGCTGGTGTTGTGTATCACGGGTCATGGATTGAAGACGCAGGAAGCAGTGGCCAACAAGTGCGGCGAGGCGCGGGTCATTGGGCCCCATTTGCGGGAGTTTTCGGCCCTGCTCGACAAGAAGAATTGAAAGCAAGAAGGAGAAACGATTATGCCGGTCAATGTAAGAATTCCGACACCATTGCGGAAACTGACGAAAGAAAAGGACATCGTACAAGCCAGCGGCGCGACGATCCAGGAGATCATCGATGGCTTGGAGAAGGAGTACCCGGGCTTGAAGGAACGGATTTGCGACGAGCGAGGCGAACTGCGCCGTTTCGTCAACGTGTACCTGAATGACGAGGACATCCGGTTTGCGCAGGGCCGGAGTACGCCGGTGAAAGACGGCGACGAGATTTCCGTGATACCCGCGATTGCGGGTGGTTAAACACAGAGTCATACCAAGGACAACATGGCAAAGACGACGAAAGCAGCGAAGACGGCGAACGAGATCAAGCGCCTCTGGCTGACCTATCCAAAGAAGGCCATCCAGCGGCCGGCGATTTACGAGTTGGGCCACAAGTTCAAAGTCGTGACCAACATTCGTCAGGCCAGTGTGACGGAGGAGGTCGGCATTGTCTCGCTCGAATTGGTGGGCGAACGCACCGAGATCAAGAAGGCGATCAAATGGCTGGAAGGCCTCGGCATCAAGGTTGAGCCGGTCGAGATCAATGTGATTGAAGGGTAGAGGACGAACGTGAAGTTCACAGCGGAAGAAATTCATCAGTTGGCGGCGGAGTTCGAAGGGCGAACGCCGCAGGACATTTTGCAATGGGCCGCGGACAATTTTGGTTCGCGGGTTGCCATCTCTTCCGCGTTTGGCCCCGAAGGCCTGGTGGTGATTGACATTGCGATGCGCAAGGTCACACCGCGCCTTCCCATCTTTACCATCGACACTGGCTTTCTCTTCAAGGAGACGGTCGAGCTGATCCGCCAGATTGAGCAGGAGTACGGCATCACCATCGAGCGCCTCCATCCAGAGCTGACGCCCGAACAACAGGCAGAGAAACATGGACCTGAGCTTTACCGGCGCGAACCCGACCGGTGCTGCCATATGCGCAAGACACTGCCATTGCAGAAAAAACTGGTCGATCTTGATGCGTACGTCTCTGGTCTGCGCCGGACGCAGGGTGAAACGCGCAAAGGCGCGAAGATTTTGCAGTTGCAGGAAACGCCCGACGGCCTGCGTTACTTAAAAATCAATCCGCTGGCGGCCTGGAGCAAAGAAGAAGTCTGGTGGTACATCATCAGCCACCAATTGCATTACAACCCGCTCCATGACCACGGCTACCCAAGCATCGGTTGCTCGCCGGACTGCTGCACCCGCGCTGTGAAAGACGGGGAAGACGAACGCGCGGGCCGCTGGGCCGGTTCCGAAAAGAAGGAGTGCGGACTCCACACGTTCGCCGCGAACATCTGACGATGTCGTGCCGGAATTTTTGAATTTATGGATCATCTCGACAAATTAGAGAATCAAAGCATTTTCATTATTCGCGAGGCGTTCAACAAGATTGAGCGGCTGGCGATGTTGTGGAGCGTAGGCAAGGACTCGCAGACCATTATGTGGCTGGCGCGCAAGGCGTTTTTCGGGCATGTCCCATTTCCATGCGTCTTCATGGAAACAACTTTTGATATGCCGGAACTGGTCGAGCTGCGCGACCGGTTGACAAAGGAGTGGAAACTGAACCTCGTCATTGCCCGGAATGACGAGGCACTGGCGCAGGGGATGAACCACACACGCGGTCGCGTCAATTGCTGCTCGGCCCTGTTGAAAGAAAATCTCAAAAAGATTGTCGATCGCGAGAAATATGGCGGGCTCATTGTGGGTGTGCGCCGTGACGAGGATCCGACTCGCGCGAAGGAGCGGTATTTCTCGCCGCGCGATAAGAACATGGAATGGAATGTCGAAGACCAGCCGCCCGAGCTGTGGGACCAGTTCAACACGGACCTGGCGGGCGGCACGCACTTGCGCGTCCATCCGCTTTTGCACTGGACGGAGATGAACATTTGGGAATACGCCGAGCGCGAGAAGATTCCAAACGTGGATCTGTACTTCGCCAAGAATGGGAAGCGTTATCGCAGTCTTGGATGCGTTCCCTGCACGTTCATGATTGATTCGAACGCCGACACCTACGAGAAGATTCGCGAGGAATTGCGGACGACCAAGCGAAGTGAGCGCAGTGTCCGCGCGCAGGACCAGGAAAGTGAAGATGCTTTCGAGAAACTTCGCCGTGACGGGTACATGTAAGCAATGAGCACGAACACTCTCCAGTCCGAACAGTTGAAAATCGTCATCGTTGGCCACGTGGACCACGGCAAGTCCACGCTGGTGGGACGCTTGTTTTACGACACGGGCTCGCTCCCGGAAGGCAAGTACGAGAAGATCAAGTCGGCTTGCGAACGGCGCGGGATGCCGTTTGAGTGGGCGTTCCTGATGGATGGCCTACAGGCGGAGCGCGACCAGAACATCACCATCGACACCGCGCAGATTTGGTTCCGCACGAAGCAACGCCAATACGTGATCATCGATGCGCCGGGCCACAAGGAGTTTCTCAAGAACATGGTCACGGGAGCGGCGAGCGCCGAGGCGGCGCTGTTGCTGATCGACGCGAGCGAAGGGGTGCAGGAACAATCACGGCGCCACGGTTTCCTCTTGTCGCTGCTTGGGATTCGTCAAATTGCGGTGCTGGTGAATAAGATGGACTTGAAGGGCTATAGCGATAAGGCGTTCAAGTCGATCGAAGACGAGTATCGCGCCTTCCTGAAGCAGTTCGGCGTCGAGCCGAAACTCTTTATTCCGATTGCGGCTGCCAAAGGTGACAATGTTGCTAACAAGTCAACGAACATGCCGTGGTATAGCGGCCCGACTGTCCTGGAAGCACTCGACCGGTTTCAAACTGCGGAACCACCGCATAATTTGCCGCTGCGCTTTCCGGTTCAGGACGTTTATCGGTTCGATCAACGCCGCATCCTCGCGGGCCGTGTCGAGTCCGGCACGCTTCGGGTGGGTGACAAGATTCTCTTCTCGCCGCGAAACAAGGTCAGCACGGTTAAATCGATTGAGCACTGGCCCCATGGTTCTCGCGAGACCGCGAGCGCGGGTGAGTCCATCGGTATCACGTTGACGGAGCAGATTTTTGTCGAGCGCGGGCAGATTGCATCTAATGAGCAGGATGCGCCCATCGAGACGGATGTGTTCAATGCAAAGCTCTTCTGGCTTGGACGACAAAACCTCGAAGTCGGGCGCAAGATCAAGTTGAAGTTGACTACCGAAGAGGTGGAATGCCAGATCCAATCGATTGAAAAGTTGATTGACGCCTCGACGCTGGCGGAAATCGACACGAACTCGCGGCCTTACGTGGCGCGCAACGACGTGGCCGAAGTCACGATTCGCACCAAGACTCCGATTGCGTTCGACAACGCGGATCGTATCGTTAATACGGGCCGTTTCGTATTCATTGATCGCTTCCAAGTGTGCGGTGGAGGGGTCATTTCGAAGGGCGAGTATCCCGACCGTCGGCAGGTGTTGTCGGGTGTGAAGAGCCAGAACATATTCTGGTCGGCGGGCAAGATCACGCGTGAGGCGCGCGAGCAACGCAATCGGCACAAAGGGGCGATCCTTTGGCTGACGGGCTTGTCCGGTGCCGGTAAATCGACGGTGGCGACGGAATTGGAGCGCGAACTTTTCGCGATGGGGCTACACACGTATATTCTCGACGGCGACAACATCCGCCATGGGCTCAGTGCCAACCTCGGATTCTCGCCGGAAGACCGTACCGAGAACATCCGTCGCGTGGCGGAAGTTGCGCGACTGCTCATGGACGCGGGCGTGCTGGTCATCACGGCGTTTATTTCGCCGTACCGCGACGACCGCCGTCTGGCGCGTTCGTTGGTCAATGAGGGCGAATTCGTGGAGGTGTACGTCAATGCCCCACTCGAGGTTTGCGAACAACGCGATCCAAAGGGCCTTTACAAGAAGGCCCGCGCCGGGCAGATTGCCAATTTCACCGGCATCTCCGCGCCGTACGAGCCGCCCGACCAACCTGAGTTGGTTGTCCATACCGACAAGCACACCCCGGCGGAATGCGTGGCCCAAATCATTGACTTCTTGAAGTTACAGTACATCGACACGGACTGGAGCATCTAGGCGGCGAAGATTTACTTTCGCGTTGTTGGGGCTTGTGCTAGAATGAGATACGCAAGGAGAGAACATGGCGAAATCGGAATCGAAGATCCGCGAGAAGCTGCAGCAGCCGCTGGTGAGGCAATTCTCTGTTTTTCTCGAAAACAAAGTCGGCGCACTACTTGATCTCACACGCACGTTGAGTGATTCGAACGTCCATGTGTGCGGGATCTCGGTCGTGGACACCGCCGACGCGTCCGTCGTGCGCATCGTGGTGGACGACCCGGAACGTTGTCATGAGGCGCTGGGGAAGGCGGGCATTCCCGTCAACGGATCGAATCTCGTGGTGGTCGAAATGCCGCGCGGTCCGGAAAAACTCGACACGGTGTTGCGCAGCCTGGTCGCCGCGGAGGTCAATATCCAGTACACGTACTCCCTGATGATCCGCCCGCACGACAAGGCGCTGCTGGCCTTACATTGCGAGGATCCCGAGTTTGCCCGCGAGGTCCTGATAAAGGCCGGCTACCGGGTCCTGAGTCAGAAGGACATCTCCCGTTAATGAGCAATCAGCCGGCACCGGTGGGTGTGGCGATCGTGATCTGTGACCTGATCATCGATGACAAGCTCACGAACAAGAAATCCCTGATCGGCATCTTCAACCAGATCGGGACGCAAAACTTCCCTTACCGTCATCCGCAAATCGGTGTCTTTGTTTCAGTCACCGAGGGCCGCGGAGAATGCGCCGCGCGCTTACGGATCGTCCACAACGAGAACGACCACGTGGTGGCCGAGGTCAATGGCAATCTCCAGTTCGCGGATGTGAACGCGGTGGTCGAGTTGAACTTCAACCTGGTCGGGCTGGTTTTTCCCGAACCCGGCCCGTATTCCATTGAATTCTACTGCGATGACGCGTTGGTGTTGGAACGACGTTTCGATGTGATCCGGGTCAAACCGGCACAGGGAGCGCCCCCGGCCGAATTGTAGCTGCGAATCCTTTCGCCGTTACATGTTTTGCAATAACTCCGTCAACTCCTCGCGCGGGCTGTCGTGGTGCTGCGCGATCGCGAGTTCCAGCGCGTGTTCCAGAACCGGTTTGGCTTCCGCCGAATGACCGAGGGCGATCAGGGATTTGCCGAGTTGAATGTGTGCGACCATCCAGTCTGGCTTCTTCCCGCAGAGCGCACGGAGGTGCTCGACTGCGGAGGCGTAGTCGTTGGCGTCGACGTATGCCTGCGCAAGATTGAAGCGGGAAAGATCGTTATCAGGAAATCGCTGCCACAGTGCGAGGGCTTTGGCGATTCGGTCGTGACTCATGCCGTTCTTCTACGCTAGGCTCTCGCGGCGTGGAAAGTAAATTCTACCAGGCCGATGAACACCGCGCGGAGAAAGTGCGCGAATTATTCGCGACTATCGCGCGACGCTACAACCTGCTCAACGATATCATGAGTCTGGGCCTGCACCGGCGGTGGAAACGGCGGTTGGTCAAGCTGGCCGGCGAACCGCGCGATGTGCTGGATCTCTGTTGCGGAACCGGCGACATCGCCATGCGCTTTCAAGCGCGGGTGGTCGGCGTCGATTTCACCGAGGAAATGCTGCGCGTGGCTGCGGCACGCGGATCTTCTGAGACTACCTGGATTCGCGCGGACGCATTGCAGTTGCCTTTCGCCGACAATTCATTCGATGCGGTCAGCGTGGGCTACGGACTACGGAACCTGGCGGACATCGAGCAGGGGTTGCGCGAGATTTTGCGCGTACTACGGCCGGGCGGGAAGTTTGTAACGCTGGATTTTGGGAAGCCGGAATCGGCAATATTCCGTGCCCTGTATTTTGGTTACTTGCGGATCGTGCTGCCGATCCTGGGACAATTGTTCTGCGGTGATCCCGATACGTACGGATACATCCTGATGTCGTTGCAGAATTATCCGGCACAGCGCGGGATCAAGAAAATGATGGACTCACAAGGCTGGGGCGATTGCGGCTTCGAAGAATTTTGGTTGGGATCGATGGCGATCAACTACGGCTCGAAGCCTCGGTGACTGGTTACTGCACACCCAGGCGATACATAGTTTTCTGGTGATACGGCTGTCCCGGTTTCAAGATCACGGATGGAAATGTCGGTTGGTTGGCAGAGTCAGGAAAATGCTGTGTCTCCAAACAGAATCCGGCGTACTGGTGGTACGCGCCCCCACCTTTCCCGGAGATTGTGCCATCGAGAAAGTTGCCCGTGTAGAGCTGGACGCCGGGCTCGGTCGTGTGAACCTCCAGCACCCGTCCGGATTGCGGTTCGATAACGCGGGCCGCCAGTTTGATTGTCTCGTCGTCATTCTCCAGGACATAGGTGTGATCGTAGCCGATGGGATCGCCTTTGAGTTGATGAATGCGCCGGCCGATGGACGTGGACGCGGTGAAGTCCATCGGCGTGCCTTTGACGGGGTGGATCTCGCCCGTCGGGAGCAAGGCATCGTTGACCGGGAGATACTGAGTGGAGGCGATTAACAATTCGTGGCCAAGAATGTTTCCGGAGCCGGCCAAATTGAAGTACGTATGATTGGTCAGATTTACGGGCGTGGGCTTGTCCGTTGTGGCGGAGTACTCGATGGTGAGTTCGTTGTTCTCGTTCAGTGTGTACGTCACGGTCACAGCCAGATTGCCCGGATAGCCTTCTTCTCCGTCGGGGCTGAGGTAGGTGAACTTCACGGACGACGGCTCGGCCTCCGCGCGCCAAAAAACCTTGTCGAAACCCTTTAGTCCGCCATGCAGATGACAGTCACCCGCGTTGGTCGCGAGACTGTACTCTTTCCCGCCCAGATGAAAACGCCCGCCAGCAATGCGGTTGGCGCAGCGGCCAACGATGGAGCCGAAATACGGACTGTTGAATTTGACGTAGTCTTCGAGTGCATCAAAGCCGAGGGTGATATCGGCAGACTTGCCGTCTCGGTCGGGTGCCTCGAGCGCGACCAGCGTGGCCCCATAATTCATCAGTGAAGCCCTGACACCGCCGGCATTGGTCAGGGTAAAGAGCGCCACCTCGGCGTTGTTCGCCAGTTTTCCAAACGACTTTGTTTGCAGGTTCATGGCTGTGGTACTAGAGACCCTCCAAAGTTTTCACGCCTGCCACCATGGCGCAGTCGTGGACGGCATACTTTTCAGCGAGCTCCGGGTAGCGGCGCGGGAAACCGGCGTCTACGGCGGTTTTCAGTGCCGCGACGCTTTCCGTGCGCACCAACGCGCCGGCTGCGCCCTTGTCGCCGCCGCCGAGCATGCGTTCCCCCAGCACGCCGGGAACCGTGCGCGCTACGTCGCACATGGACTCCAGTTCGGGACCGGAAATCCGGTAGTCATCGCGCAAGCTAATTCCATCCTGACGAAAGATCGCGCCAACCGTCTTAATGTCGCCGGACTTCCAAGCATCCAACATCCGATAAAATCGCTGTTGGGCGTGAAAAATGTATTTGAGGCGCGCACAGAGGTGCGGATGCGAGTTGCCGTAGCGGGTGATCACGCGGCCATAGAGAGCTTGGTCCCGAATGTCAGCGAGACAGGAGAACCCGAATTCCTTTCCCGCGAGGGCAACGAGTTCCTCGCATTCGGCGCGGCGAATCTTGTAGGTGGATTTTTCCAGGCCGGGACGGACGGTGCCGGTGTCGAGGCTGACGATCCGAAAGTCGATGGCCTGTTTGCCGATGGGGACATAGCGAACGGAACGGGTCTTGGGGTTATAATGCGTTCCCGTGCCGTCGCGAGCGAAGTAAATCATGATCTGGTCGAGGTTGCCGCTGGGCGATCCGATGTAATCGTTTTCCACAGCCTGGGCCATGTCGATGATCTTCATTTCATACGGGAAATCAATGCGGTTCACCTCCAGGAACGTGAGGATCAGGTTGAGGCAGAGAGAAGCTGAGCGCGACATTCCGCCGCCGGGAATATTGCTGAAGAGAACCGCATCGAATCCATGGGTGAGTTTGAATCCTTCCCGTCGCAGGACATAATCTACACCGTAAGGGAATCGCGCCCATGTGTCGGCGATGGCTGGCGATCGTGGTGAAGGCACCTGGCCGAGCTTGAAATCGACAAGGCCATCGTCGGGAAAATTGGCACTGTACAGGCGCACACGGTCGGTGCCGTTGGGCTGGTAAGCCAGCCAGAGAAAGCGATCTGTGCCCACTCCGAAAAGCTCCGTGCCGTTATAATCGCCATGCTCGACCCCCAGGCAGAAGCGAGAGGAAGTGCGGCGGACCTTGCCACCGTGAACGCGAAGGCCGTTTGCCACGGCATGCCGGCCGATGATTTCTCGTGCCTGAAGATCGGAACTGGAATCTTTCATCGCGTTTCTGTCGGTGGCGCTGGCTACCGTTGACTTTGAACGGAAGTCAGAATGGTTGCGATAAGAATCTGACTGGCGCTTCGCAAGAATTCGTAGTCAAGCGTGTCCGGGGTGTCGGTGGGTTGATGGTAGTGCGGGTTGCGAAACTCCGAAGTATCAGTCCACAAAATCGCCGGAAGCCCGGCGTTCCAGAAGGGGACATGATCGCTTCGTCGCAGGACAGGGAGGAGTTCCTCGACCCCGGCAAATACTTTTAGACTCAGTACCGGAAAGTCCGGCCGATAGGTCTTCGCTGTTTGCAAGACAGTACTGGCCATGGCGGTGGAATCTTTGTTCGCGAGGATGCCCAGAAAATCACCGCAGTCCGGTACCTGGATCGGCAAGCCCGGCGGAATCGCCTGGGAACCGGGGCGATGATCACAATAGCCGACCATCTCCAGGACATGCGCTTCGCGAATAGGCGTTTTCCCTCCGGCCATGGTTCTTACAAAGTCGGCGCTACCCAACAGGCCGTCCTCTTCTCGGTTGAAGCAAACGAAGCAAGCGGGGGTCTCGGGCGCGTGATGTGACAAGGCCTTCGCACAGACCAACAGGGCCGCGACCGCGCTGGCGTTGTCATCAGCACCGGGGGTGTCGGGGACGCTGTCGTAGTGCGCACCGACGAGGACGCAAGCGATGTCGGGAACGCGGCGGGAACGAGCGACGACGTTGGCGTACTCACCTTGCAATTCCGTTTCGTAACCGTACGAATGTAATTGTTGGGCGATCCAACGGGCTATCCGTTGGTTGTTCTCCGGTTGGAGTTCGTAATGGCGCGGGACCGCCATCGCTTCTACGATTTCGCGAAGAAAGGACGCCGAGATGTCATCTGTCGCCGCCTTGACGCGGGCATCGGGGGTTATGACTGGCGCGTGAGCAGAAAATTCGACGTGCATGGCGGGACCGGAATTGCTACCGGAGTGACCGGTACTGCAAGCGTTTCGTAGCCGTTTGTTCCCGCAGACATTTTTTAAACGCCAGCCTACTGCGGTAGAGGGTGAACACGATAAAAGCGTTTGGGTTGCGTCGCAGCATTGGTGTCGACAATGGTGACAATGCCGCCACTGCCGGCGAGATTGCTGGTAACGGTTGTCCAGATACCGGTGATCAGATCGGTGGTGCTTTCGATGAGATAAAACCGATTCGAGCCCGTAGCGAGGCTGATGTGGATATCCGGGCCGACGGGCGCAACGTTGGTGATCTGCAGGTCATATCCGGGTAGAAAGTTGATGACGCTATTGATCCAGGCGGCGTGCGCCGAAACGCGTGAACTGAAGAAAGCGCCTGGATTATCGGGGATTTGATCGGCGACAAATGTCCACCCTCCCGTACTGTTGGCCTCGTAAAGGCCACCTTGATCCACCAGGGCCCCAAAGAATTGCGTGTTCGTCGTCCCGTCAAGACTATACAATCCGTCTGCCGAATAGTTGACCCCCGCCAATTTCCACGTGGAGCCATCCTGGATAAACACTCCGCCGCTGGAGTCCCCTGTCGACAACGTGCACTCATTGTTGGTCCCATTGCGGTCGAAGGTAGCGGCCAAAAAATCACCCAGGGACGGGTCCGTCGCAATGCCCGCGACGACATTTTCCCCCCAGCGCTGCACGCCATCGATGGGTCCCCATTTCCAGCCTTTGAGCTGACTGCTCACCGTGACGGCATCGCCCCGCTGGGTGCCGCGCCCGAAAACGACGCAAAGTTGGCCCACTTCGTTCGAGCCCGTGTATAGTGGAGCGTAACTTGGGAAGGTTTCTGCCACCTGCCAGACGCGCAGGTCAGAATGGGGACAATCCCAAAACGCGACCGTGTGATACAGAACAGGAGAACCGTTGAATTGGAGGGCATCCCCTACCGAGCCTCCGATATGGATTGCCGCAAGGAAAAAGGTTGGCGCGATTGGGGTCCCGAGATAGCTGCCCTCCCAAAATCCCTCATACTGCCAGCCGCTATTGGTGAGGGCCCCCGTCGGAGCCGTGGTGTTGAATGTCACGTTGCTGGTTGACTCAAAGATGATCGCCTCGCTTGGTGTGCTAAAAAGCCACATTGCGAGGAGACAGAGCAACGCCCGCGCCCTGCTAACCCAAGAGTTCATGAGGGGACAGTGTATACCAAAAAAGAGGACTGAAGACAAGCGCAGCAATTCGTTTTTAGGGAGCAATTGGGGAGTATTTAGGCTCTCGGGAGAATTGCCAAAAACTGAAGGCAAAGCGGAAGGTCTGCTCGCGTATGCTATTGGCCGTTAGGCAATTACAGCTCTCGCCTCGCCCTCGAATTCACCCGTATTTCCCCAGTAACCAGCTCCTTAGCAAACCCCGTGAGGGCAAGGCGAGAGGTTATTGGTACTGATACTCGCGTGCGACTGTGACAGATCAAGGAGACAACGGTTACGAATTGGTGAAAATGGTCGGTTGAGTTCAGTTTCAGGAACGATGATCGTGCTTTCCTTGCCGGACGTCGCTCCGTCAGCCTTGAGTATTATTCGGTAGATGTTAGACTGCGGTCGAAGCAGGGGATGCATTTTGGGAGCCAAAGGGCGTTCTATTTGGTACGGAGAGGTGGCAGAGTGGTCGAATGCGGCGGTCTTGAAAACCGTTAGGCGCGCAAGCGTCTCGGGGGTTCGAATCCCTCCCTCTCCGCCACCACCCAATACTCAAGCGAGGCAGACGGGTAGATCATGGATTATAGGGTTCTCGCGTGGATTGCGATTGTGCCAGCAGTTGTGCTGGTGCAGATCTATTTTTTGGGCCGCAAGATGAGTGAGCCCGAAAAGATGATGAAGCCCATAGCCGGGGGAGCGACCCCATTTCAGCAACAGGCGCTGGCGCGGTACATGGAGTGGCTTGGGTCGGTGAACCTGGTTTACGCCACCAGCTTCCAATTTGGGATCATTCAAACGGTTGTGTTTCAAGAGAAAAATGCCCCGCGATTCTTCTCTTTCATGTTTCACAAGCAGCTTACCTTTGCGGCCGAGAGTTACCTGGAAGATCTGACGATCCTGGACACCAGCACCAGCGGCAGTCTGGGCCTTTTCCCGAGGCCGGGCGCGTATGGGCAAAGCTTCCCCGGCCTTTCACCGCAAGAGATGTGGCGGCGTCATTTGGAGGGGGAAGCGCATCTCACCAAGAAATTCGGGTATCGCTGGGTGCCACTGAAAAGACCCTACGGGGAGATCGTAGCGGACGCCATGCGGGTACGTATGAGGTACAATCGGTCGCAGCTCCTTTGGCCCTTCCGGGTCTTGTATCGGTACGCCGTGACCCGGCATCGGCTCGTCAACCGGACCATCGCCCAGCAGTTTCCGTGAGACCGCCAGTGGGTAAGGGTTTGGGGGAGACCCGAGTCCTTGATGGCTAGCGAAACGGTCTTGACAAGTCAGGCGGGCGTTTGGTACAGGAGCGCCAGTATCCAAAGGGATGTATGCACCGTATTTGTAAGTTGTTCGAGACGAAATTTGGAGGAATGCAGTCGGATGCGTAAGTGACCGTGCTTGCCCGATGGGGCAGGCGCGGTTTTCAATTTTTACCCCCAGGAACTTTTCATTCAAAGCAAATCTCCGAGCAAGCAACATCCCCGATGGAGGTAACAAGACATGGCACGCGGCACTGTGAAGTGGTTCAATGAGAAAAAGGGCTTCGGCTTCATTCAACAAGAAGGCGGAGCGGACGTGTTCGTTCACTTCTCGGCTATTCAGGGTGACGGATTCAAGACCCTGGCCGAGGGTCAAGCCGTGGAGTTTGAGATTATCGAGGACGCGAAGGGTGCAAAAGCCCAAAACGTCACCCGGGTCTAGGTTGTTGGGGTGTGCCGCGAGAAAGCGGCCAGTGATTTGAGCCGGAACGGGGCCCCGACAGGAACGCGTTTACAACGCGAAACGTGGCCGTCTCCAGCGTGCCACCGCGTGCGGAAGTGAGTTTTATGTGGTGCTGGAGCGCCCAGAAAGACTGGCTCCGGTAGGAAGTTGAAAATAGTTCTTGCAAGAACAAAGGTCGGTCTGTAGTTTGGCCGTCCTTTGACAGGAAATCACGTCACGGGGTCGTGACAAAAATTCTTGTTTGATGGGCTTGACAGGCGTAGGGAGTACGAGTAGATAGAGAGTGCCTGCTGGGGGATGTTTCGGACGGTTCTTTAGGAGTGCGACAAACTCTAAACCCGAGAGCGGGTTTGTTGTCGCCTGAAAACGAAAGTGATCAACGGTTAGACATGAGCGTTCAGCCCGACGGCTGAGAGTTCATCATCTGAAAGTTGATTACACGCACTGCTAATGGCGGCGCGTCGTGTTCTTTGAAAATTGAAAGTGCGATACGTGAGAGCCCACGTTTGTCCCGGCGCAAGTCGGGACGGACAAATTGAGTAGTAACAGACCAATTAGTTAGCCCTAGTTGGTCGCTCAACGTGGAATCGGTCGGATCAGCGATGGCCCCGAAAGGGATCATTGGCGCCTCGGAGCAATTCGGGGCAGGTCTGGTTGATTTTTTTACGGAGAGTTTGATTCTGGCTCAGAACGAACGCTGGCGGCGTGGATAAGACATGCAAGTCGAACGGGAGTTTGCTGGTAGCAATATTAGTGAACTCTAGTGGCGAAAGGGTGCGTAACACGTAGCTACCTACCTCGAAGTTGGGGATAGCTCGGCGAAAGCCGGATTAATACCGAATGTGACTGTAAGGTCAAAGCTGGGGATCGTAAGACCTGGCGCTTTGAGATGGGGCTGCGGCCTATCAGGTTGTTGGCGGGGTAATGGCCCACCAAGCCTAAGACGGGTAGCTGGTCTGAGAGGACGACCAGCCACACTGGAACTGAGACACGGTCCAGACACCTACGGGTGGCAGCAGTCGAGGATTTTTCTCAATGGGGGAAACCCTGAAGGAGCGACGCCGCGTGAGGGATGAAGGTCTTCGGATTGTAAACCTCTGTCATCTGGGAACAATGTGATCTACCTAACACGTGGATTATTGATAGTACCGGAAGAGGAAGCAGTGGCTAACTCTGTGCCAGCAGCCGCGGTAATACAGAGACTGCAAGCGTTGTTCGGATTCATTGGGCGTAAAGGGTGCGCAGGCGGTTCGTTAAGTCGGATGTGAAATCTCACAGCCTAACTGTGATAGGTCATTCGAAACTGGCGGACTCGAGGGCTGGAGAGGAGACTGGAATAGTCGGTGTAGCGGTGAAATGCGTAGAGATCGACTAGAACACCGGTGGCGAAGGCGAGTCTCTGGACAGTTCCTGACGCTCAGGCACGAAAGCCAGGGGAGCAAACGGGATTAGATACCCCGGTAGTCCTGGCCCTAAACGGTGTTCACTTGGTGTGCGGGGAGTCGACCCCCTGCGTGCCGAAGCTAACGCGATAAGTGAACCGCCTGGGAAGTACGACCGCAAGGTTAAAACTCAAAGAAATTGACGGGGGCCCGCACAAGCGGTGGAGCATGTGGCTTAATTCGATGCAACGCGAAGAACCTTACCTGGCCTTGACATGCTGGTAGTAGAAGCCTGAAAGGGTGACGACTCCTCGCAAGAGGAGAGCCAGCACAGGTGCTGCATGGTTGTCGTCAGCTCGTGTCGTGAGATGTTGGCTTAAGTGCCGCAACGAGCGCAACCCCTGTGTTTAGTTGCCTGCGAAAGCGGGATCTCTAAACAGACTGCCTCGCTTTAAACGAGGAGGAAGGTGGGGATGACGTCAAATCAGTATGGCCCTTACGGCCAGGGCTGCACACGTGCTACAATGCATGGTACAGAGGGACGCAAGACCGCGAGGTGGAGCAAATCCCAGAAAACCATGCCCAGTTCAGATTGAAGGCTGCAACTCGCCTTCATGAAGCCGGAATCGCTAGTAATGGCGCATCAGCTACGGCGCCGTGAATACGTTCCCGGGCCTTGTACACACCGCCCGTCACATCATGGAAGCGGTCTGCACCCGAAGTCGCCGCGTCAACCCGCAAGGGAGACAGGCGCCGAAGGTATGGATCGTGACTGGGATGAAGTCGTAACAAGGTAGCCGTAGGGGAACCTGCGGCTGGATCACCTCCTTTCTAAGGAGACCTTGATCCGAGACTTCGGTCTCGGGTCGGATCCTAGGTCGAATCCTACCTTGCGAAAGCAGGGTTAGGACGCTTAAACGTATCGCACATTTCAGTTTTCGAAGAACGACTGTTCTTTACAAACGTGAAGTACTGGAGAGAAAACCTTCTGGGGCGAAGTGGGCCCAGGCGACCCCTGAGGGGGCCGTAGCTCAATTGGTAGAGCGCCTGCTTTGCAAGCAGGAGGTCACGAGTTCGACTCTCGTCGGCTCCACCAGTTTCGGCGCCATGCGCCGCCTGGGCGCGTAGCTCAGCTGGTTAGAGCATGCGCTTGATAAGCGCAGGGTCATAGGTTCGAATCCTATCGCGCCCACCAGTTTTCGCGGTTCAATTTTCATCCCGCCAGTGCGGGATGGATGTTCTTTGACAATTGCATACAGTGTAGTGGGTATAAAAAACTACATAATGCTGAGAATATTTGTTCTGGAACTCTATAAAGAGAACCGGACGGATAGTTTGTGATCAAGCTACTAAGAGCGCAGGGTGAATGCCTTGGCGACGATAGGCGATGAAGGACGTAGTAAGTTGCGATAAGCCACGGGGAGCGGCAAGCACGCGGTGATCCGTGGATGTCCGAATGGGGGAACCCATTCCGAGTAATATCGGAATACAGTGGTCTGAATTCAATAGGACCATATGAGCCATACCCGGTGAAGTGAAACATCTCAGTAACCGGAGGAAAAGAAAGAGCACATCGATTCCCTGAGTAGTGGCGAGCGAAACGGGAACAGCCTAAACCGAGGTACTTGTACTTCGGGGTTGCGGGACCTTAATGTGGTATGCGGAGAGTTAGTCGAAGGCAATGGAAATTGCCCCCATAGAGTGTGACAGGCACGTAAGCGAAAACTCAAAGCAACCTAGAGGTATCCCAAGTAAGACGGCACACGTGAAACGTTGTCTGAATCCGCGCCGACCACGGCGCAAGGCTAAATACTCATCGTCGACCGATAGTGAACTAGTACCGTGAGGGAAAGGTGAAAAGAACCCCTTTGAGGGGAGTAAAAAGAACCTGAAACCCTGTGCTTACAATGTGTCATAGCCGAGTCGCAAGACTTGGTGATGGCCTGCCTTTTGCATAATGAGTCTGCGAGTTATTGTCAGTGGCCAGGCTAACCCCGGTACGACGGGGGCAGCCGCAGCGAAAGCGAGTCTGAATAGGGCGATTAGTCGCTGGCAATAGACCCGAAGCGGAGGTGATCTACGCATGGTCAGGGTGAAGTCTGGGTAACACCAGATGAAGGCCCGAACGCGTGAATGTTGAAAAATTCTGCGATGAACTGTGCGTAGGAGCGAAAGACTAAACAAACCCCGTCATAGCTGGTTCTCCCCGAAATATATTGAGGTATAGCGTCCGGCCACTAGCGCGCGGAGGTAGAGCACTGGATGGGATAGGAGCCTTACCGGGCTACCGAATCCAACCAAACTCCGAATACCGCGTTGCACTACCCGGGCAGTCAGACAGTGGGGGATAAGCTTCATTGTCGAGAGTGAAACATAAACAGACTATCAGCTAAGGTGCCTAAACTACGTTTAGTGGAAAGGATGTGAGGTTGCTAAAACAGTGAGGATGTTGGCTTAGAGGCAGCCATCATTTAAACAGTGCGTAATAGCTGACTCATCGAGCGATCTTGCGCCGAAAATGATTGGCGATCAAACGTAGTACCGAAGCTATGGATTCATCCGGTCCTCGGACCGGGTGAGTGGTAGGGGAGCGTTCCAAGCGCATCGAAGGTGGAAGGTGACTGAAACTGGAGTGCTTGGAAGTGAGAATGCAGACACGAGTAGCGATAAAGTCCGTTAAATTCGGACTCGCCGTAAACCTAAGGTTTCCTGGGGAAGGTTCGTCCGCCCAGGGTTAGTCGGGACCTAAGTCGAGGCCGTAAGGCGTAGATGATGGACAGTTGGTTAATATTCCAACACCACCTTGGTTTAAGCTGTAAGGAATCCAGAAGGGAATGCGAGCCACCGATTGAAAGTGGTGGTCAATACCGTCGGAAGACGGAGTTGGACGCGGCGACTACGGTCAAAGCGGATTCGTTAATACCACGCTGGCGAGAAAAGCCTTGCAGTGTTCACCATGGGTGCCCGTACCGTAATCCGACACAGGTGGGTGAGATGAGTATTCTCAGGCGCGCGAGTGAAATCTCTCTAAGGAACTCGGCACATTAGCCCCGTAACTTCGGAAGAAGGGGCGCCCCGATCGGTCAGATTATATCAAAGCTGATTGGGGCCGCAGTGAAAGGCGCTCTGCGACTGTTTAACAAAAACACAGCTCTGTGCGAACTCGCAAGAGACGGTATACAGAGTGACAAGTGACCAATGCGGAAAGATTAAGGCGAGGGGTCAAGGCGTAAGCCTGAAGCTCTGAACTTAAGTCCCCGTGAATGTCGGCCGTAACTATAACGGTCCTAAGGTAGCGAAATTCCTTGTCGGGTAAGTTCCGACCTGCACGAATCTTGTAACGAAAGAGCGACTGTCTCGGAGAGAGGCTCGGCGAAACTGTAGTTGCGGTGAAGATGCCGCATACCCGCAGTAGGACGGAAAGACCCCGTGCACCTTTACTGTAAGCTGATATTGGACTTTGGTGTGTGATACGTAGCGTAGGTGGGACCCTTTGATGCCAGGCTTTCGGGTCTGGCGGAGGGAACAATGAAACACCACTTTTCGCTCATTAAGGTTCTAACCACGTGCCGTTAACCGGCCGCGGGACCGTGTCAGCGGGTCAGTTTGACTGGGGCGGTTTCCTCCCAAAGAGTAACGGAGGAGTACGATGCTTGGCTCAACCTGGTTGGCAATCAGGTGTTGAGGATATGGCTATAAGCCAGGCTCACTGTGAGACCTACAAGTCGAGCAGACGCGAAAGCGGGTCCAAGTGATCCGGTGGTTGAATGTGGAATCGCCATCGCTCATCGGACAAAAGGTACGCCGGGGATAACAGGCTTATCGGGCCCAAGAGTTCATATCGACGGCCCGGTTTGGCACCTCGATGTCGGCTCATCGCATCCTGGGGCTGGAGAAGGTCCCAAGGGTCCGGCTGTTCGCCGGTTAAAGCGGTACGCGAGCTGGGTTCAGAACGTCGTGAGACAGTTCGGTCCTTATCCACTGTGGGCGCAGCAGACGTGAGGGATTTGTTCCTTAGTACGAGAGGACCGGGAACAACGCACCTCCAGTATGCCGGTTATCGTGTCAACGGTAGCGCCGGGTAGCTGTGTGCGGAAACGATAAGCGCTGAAAGCATCTAAGCGCCAAGCGCCTCCCAAGATTACGTCTGACGGTCGCAAGACCCTAAAGGCTCGAGGAAGACTACCTCGTTGATAGGCCAGGTGTGTAAACGTGGCAACACGTGAGCTGACTGGTACTAATAAGCCGTGAGGCTTGATCACTTAAATTTCCTTCGCAAGAAGGAGCGATTTAATAAATCAGCACTCTGTAGTTTCCCGCTTGCTGTATGCAATTATCAGAGAACTTGTTCTTTCACAAAGCTGTCAGTGGTTCGCCCGATTCGTCGGGCCAGCGATTCGCTTTTCGAATGCGAAACGCCGACTCCTGGCAGCTTGAGATTTCCCGGTAGTTTTGCCGCAGTGGTCCCACCCGTTCCCATTCCGAACACGGCCGTGAAACGCTGCAGGGCCGATGGTAGTGCCTGTATAGCTTGCGCGAGAGTAGGTCGCTGCCGGGTTAATTTGGAGAAGCCCGCGTTGAGAAATCAACGCGGGCTTTTCTTTTTTGGAGACGACATCTTGTCCTCTGCTATACGGTAGTGCGGCTCCTCGGCTTCCTTACGATCAATACCAGTGAGACGGATTACCTTCTTTACATGCAAGAATGTGTGGCATATAGTTTCAGTGTGTTAAAAGGAACAACTATTTATTTACCAAAAGATGTGGCCCAATGGCTGAAGGAAGAGGCGCACAGAAGAGGTATGGAGGTCCCGGATTACATACGACAAATCACGGCCATGCCTCTGGGATATCAGCCGACACGTCGAAAGCCCAAGATGGGTCGTCCCCGCGGCTCTTCTTCCGAGTACAGGCGGTTTGTAAGAGAATCCGTGTTGGCCATTTTGGCAAGATTGGGGGGCTCGGCGAAGGCCGGCGAAGCCTTAAGGGAGTTGCGTAAAACAGCCGGCGCGCATGTCCCGCGTTTGTGGCTGGAACCATATGGTTGGTACGGTTCGCGTCTGGAGCTGTTTGCGGCGTGGGAACGGAAGAATCTGCTTCGTGGTGGATTGTTATCTCCTTCCAAGAGAGGTACATGGTCACTGAGTCCCAAAGGGGTTGCAGAGGGACGCCGTCTTTTGAACCGCGGAGGGGCGGTGCCTCCAAATCTATAACGGTCAATGCTGTATTGACATCATCGTCAAGAAATGATATAGATTAAGTGAGTATTAGATATCAACCCTAGGAGGAACCATGAGCAAACCACGAATTGAAAATGGAATCTACCGCAGGAGTGTTCCAGTTAAATGGCACGGGCGCACCGATATTCCGGTAGTGGTGTTGGGAAATGCCTCGATACATCATGCCATGTTTGTGGTGGAGAAAGGGCCCGTTGTATTCATTGATATGTTACGCTTGAAGACGGTGCTTGAGTCTGTGCCGCGGCGTGGGACCAAGGTCGGTCCGTTTACGATCAATTGGACACGGGGGACTATAAACGGACACCCGGTGCCTATGCTCATTATCTGGAATTAGGCTGACGACCTAATTGCGCCGTATGCATGGCTTCCAAGTACCTGCTACGCGCGGTGGCAAAACCGGCCCATAACGGGGATGTCGTGACTATGGAACCGTGTCCTTCGTGAGTTTCACCAGCGTCTTCCACATCTCCTCGGGCTTCTCGCAGTCCAGCAAGGCTTTGCGGGCTTCCGTCGATTCAAATGTACGCACCAAGCCTGCCAGCAGCCGCAGGTAGAACGCCGTTGCCGCTGTGGGGATGACGATGAAAAAGAAAATCTTGCTCAAGTGATCACCCGTCGCGCCGAATTCGATGCCTTTCTCCTTCAAGCCCACGGCGAACGTCAGCCCGCCACCCTCCACGTCGCGCACATGTGGAAACGCCAGCCCATGCTCCACCGCCGTGCTCACGATCGCCTCGCGTCGCAGTGCCAGTTCCGTCACCGTGGCGGTGTCCTCCACAAAGCCGCCTTCGCCCAAGGCCTTCGCCAGTTCGCTAATGACCTCTTCACGCGTCGTCGCAGCCAGCTTGGGAACCATCAGATTCGACGCTGAGAAGCGCGCGATGCCAATTTCCACCGGGCGATTTCCATCAAACTTCTTCTTGGGCGTGCGGGCGACCGTGTCGGGAAAGAAAAGAAATCGGCCACAATGCGGGCAATACTGCAATTGCTCGCCGGCCTTCGCCGCATTCACGACGTTGGCCGGTACCGCCAGGCCGCAGCGCGAACAGTTTCCATGGGCGAGCGGAATGACAGCCAACGGATAGCGTTTCTGCAACCGGTCGTACCGATCCGCCACATCGGGCGGTAATTGGCTGCGGATCTTCGCGATGGATTTCTCCAACTGCGCGAGCGGCATCTGCGAGTTCGACGCTTTCTGCTCCTCCTTGGCAAAGTTTAGTTCCTGCAACTGGATCAATTGATTAAGAATGCTCTTCATTTAAAATGCTGGCTGGTTGGGTGACACGGGCCAATTATAAGCCCTTTTCGCTTCTCCGCAAAGACTAATCACTTTCCCTTCGCCACATCTCGCGCTACTATGGTGGCCGATGGCGCGTGGTCAAACACGGTTCGGCAAGTTTGCGCTGGGCAGCATTCCCCGCGTTGTCGGGACAGTCTCGCAACCGGAAACTCTGGTACAGTTGGCTGCCGTAACGAATCGTGATTGTGACATCGTTGAAGTCCGACTCGACCTCATTGGATCGAACACACCGCAGTGGATGGAACATGCTCAGGCAATTGAGGCACGGGGTCTACCAGTTGTCGTCACCATCCGGCTTGCCAACGAAGGTGGCCAGTGGAAACAGCCCGACGAAGAACGCCTTCCTCTGTTCGAAACCGCTTTACAGAATCTCACAGCCGTGGATATCGAATTGCGCAGTCCAATCCTTAAACAAGTTTCCGCAATGGTCAGTCGTCACGAACGCGCGCTCATTGTTTCGTACCACGATTTCCACCAGACCCCGCCCATTGACGAACTAAAGAAGGTCATGGCCACCGCCGCCAAATTCGGATCGGTCGTCAAAATCGTTACCTTCACCAAAACCGACGAGGACGTTGGCGTCCTGCGGACGTTGTTGCATGAGAAGAGTTCCACCCCGCTCTGCGTGATGGGCATGGGACCACTTGGGCCGCAAACCCGGGTCAAGTTTCCCAAGCTCGGCTCATGTCTGGCGTATGGCTATTTGGATGCGCCCGTCGCGCCAAACCAGGTTCCCGCGTCTGACTTGATGCAGCAACTGAAAACGCCCCGATGACCGCCTCGTCATCCAATCAAGCGATGGATTCGTGAGGCGCTTGCGCTAAACGCTCGGTGGCGATCTGGCAGTACTTCTTTGAAACGTCGATCTGGATAAAGTGCCTTCCCGTCTTCTTCGCGACGACCGCCACGGTCCCGGTCCCGCCGAACGGGTCGAGCACAACATTGCCACGAAAGCTGTAAAACTTGATGAGCCGATAGATCAACTCCTCAGGGAAGGGGGCAGGGTGGCTTGCAACTTTTGGTTCCGGCTTTTTTCGTCCTGACTTTGGAGGATAAAGACTCTTTAGGAACGGCTGGCGGCCACGAGTCTCCGGTGTGATCTGCCAGAAGCCGTCGGAGAACTTAATGAACTCCTCACCTGTGATATCGGCATCCGGCTTGTTCCCTTCGAGCGTCCACGAACCCTTTGAAAACACGAGCACGTACTCCCAGCTCGGGACGATGTGGGGATTGCTTGGGCTTTTCCAGGAACCCCACGCGGTGCGGCGACGCATCGTTTGTTTGTACCAAACGATTTCCGTTCGCATGATAAACCCGAGGGTGCGCAACTGTGCCGCCATGTCGTAGTGGATCGGCTTGAAGTCCTTGATGCTCGTCGGCGCGATGTTCAGCGCGAAGCGTCCGCCGTTCACGAGTATGCGCTGAAGTTCGCGCCACACCGGCAACAGCCATGCGAGATACTCGTCGTAGGACATACAGTCGTTGTGGCCGTCATAATCGAGTCCTACGTTGTACGGTGGCGACGTAATGGCAAGGTGCACGCATTTATCCGGCAAGGTTTGGAGCACCTCGCGACAATCACCGCGGAGAATACAGTCTTTCCAGACGGGCTTCTTCACGGTTCCCTTATAGCGCATTCCCTTGGTCGCCGGAAGCGGAATCTGTTACAATCCGTCTGATGAAGAATCTGGTGTTAGTGGGATTCATGGGGAGCGGCAAGACGGACGCCGGCAAGCTCGCGGCCGCCCGACTCCGGATGACGTTTGTGGATATGGACCAGATCATCGAGCAACGGCACGGGCAAACGATTTCCATGATCTTCGAAACGAAAGGCGAGGCATTCTTTCGCCAACAAGAGCGTGCCCTGGTTCGGGAAGTGGCCGCCAAACAAAACCATGTCATCGCCACCGGTGGCGGCGTCGTGCTCAATCCGAACAACCTTCGTGATTTCAATAACACGGGGGTCGTCATTTGTTGCTGGGTGGACGCCACGGTGGCCCATGAGCGCACCAAGAATTCGAAACACCGTCCGTTGTTGGGAGGCCAGACCGACCGACTCGCGCGCATCGAGACACTTTTGCGTGAACGTGAGCACCTCTACAAGGCCATCCCGAACCGCATCGACACTTCAGCAATGAGCGTGGAGCAGCAAACCGATGAAATCCTCCACATCTACAAGCAGCAAGCAGGATAGTCGGGCTGGTCCGGAGACTTTCGGGCGCGAGCAACAAATCAAAGCCCACGCTCGCAACATCGGTTTCGATCTTGTCGGCATCACAACCGCACAGCCGCCGCAACATTCCCAGCACCTGCAGGAGTGGCTCGCGAAAGATTTCCACGGTGAGATGGGCTATTTGGCCAGGAATGTGGACAAGCGCGTCAATCCCGCTAAAATACTGGCCGACGCGAGATCGATTGTGGTGGTCGGCTTGAATTACTACACCGGTGATCACGACCGGACGGGTCGTATCGCGCGTTATGGCTGGGGGACGCGCGACTACCACAACGTGATGTCAGAAAAATTGGAGCAGCTATCGGAAAGCATCACCGAAATTGGCGGACCAGGCATACGATGTCTCGGGTATGTCGACACCGGCCCCATCCTGGAACGTGATCTCGCGCAACGCGCGGGTATCGGGTTCATTGGCAAGCACACCAATCTGATCAGTCGCCAGCTCGGCAACTGGCTTTTCGTTGGCGAAATACTGACGAATCTCGAGCTATCGCCCGATCCGCCGGAACGTGAATATTGCGGCACCTGCCAGCGTTGCATGGATGTCTGTCCCACGCGCGCCATTGTCGGGCCCTATCAACTTGATGCGCGCTTGTGCATCAGCTACCTGACGATTGAGTTAAAAGGCTCGATCCCGGTTGAACTGCGGCCACTCGTGGGCGATCACGCGTTCGGTTGCGACGATTGCCTCGAAGTCTGTCCTTGGAATCGGTTCGCTCAGCAATCGCCCGTCCGTGAATTCCGGCAGCGTGAGATGCCACCACTGATCGAATTCCTCTCCTGGGACGAACCGAAGTTCCGGGAGTTCTTCCGTGGAACGCCGATTTTTCGAATCAAGCGCCGTGGGTTTCTTCGCAACGTTTGCGTTGTACTGGGCAACATCGGTGATGAAACGGCGTTGCCGGCGTTGGAGCGTGTGTGCCAAGATGTCGACGCACTGGTGGCGGAGCACGCGGCATGGGCAATCGAGCAAATTCGACGTCGTCTCTAACCGATCGAACCTGCTTTGGGTCGTGGTCTTCGGTGCCGATCTGGGTCGGACTTCTGACCCTGGCGGTCGTCCTTCGCGCGTATCACTTGTCCGGATTTGTTCTCAACTACGACGAGGCCCACTGGTTACTCTACAGTTTGGACAAAAGATTGTTGTTTGAGTCATTACAAAGCTCACGCCCGCGACCGGACATACTTTTCCCTCTGATTGTTTCCCTGCCGGTGAAGTTATTGGGGCCAAATGAAATCGCGTTGCGCTTGCTCCCCATGCTGGCGGGATCACTCTCTTTGTTTCCGCTGGCGGCCTTGGTCTTCCGATTGACGGGCCAGCGTATGGCTGCGTTATTCAGCGCGGCGTTTCTGGCGGTGCTACCGCTGCACGTTTACTTCTCAGCGCAGGGGATTCCCGACGCTATTGCTTTGTTCTTCGGTCTGTGTGCACTGGCCTGTTTGACGCGGGCGAAGCAGACCCGGCTATCCGCTCGCTTTATGGGGATGTCCATCTGGTTGGCTCTGGCGCTACTGACCAAGGCGACCGCTCTCTATTGTTGGGTGTTTCTTGTCGTCGCGGGACTTTTTCTTTTCGAAGATCAACGCCACCGACGGGCCTTTTATGCGGCGCTTGGCCTATCAGCGCTGCCGCTCATCCTGGTGGCGTCCGTGGTCCTGATGCGGAGCCAGACCATGGCGTTTCTGCGCGAACCGGGTGTCACCACAACTTTTGGGCCATCGTTCACCAGACAATGGTCGCACCTTCAAGGCTTCGTGGGTTTTTATCAGGGACTACTGCCGGTGGCCGCAATTGGTGTCGTACTCACAGTGGTTCGCGCCGCCAAAGGTTCTTCGCCAGATCGCCAACTCCTGATCTGGTTCATACCGGCCGTCAATCTATTCGTTACTCCGTTTTTTCGCGCGGGACGCACGGAATTACTCTGGCTGATCCCAACAGTCTGCCTGTTTGCGGCAGTGGCGGTGTGTTCGATCCGCCGGCATCTGGCCTACCCATTGGTCGCGACCCTCGTGGTGGTTTTGCTAATTGGTTCTCTGTTGGGTGTGCCATTGCCTTACCCTGGACCGGCTCAATCACCGAGCGATTACACCACGGCCGTACTGAAGCGGCCCTGCGGGTGGCCATCCCGCGATGCTACACGCTGGCTCGTCGCGCATACTTCGCCTGAAGACGGGATTTTGCTGACAGCGCTTACTTTCACTGATCCGCTCTTGTTGAATTTGCATGGGGTTCGCCATGTTATTCCCAATGCCGGCTCAAATTGGGCGTTGCTACGCGATCCAAGCAATCGCATCAAGTATATCGTGTTCACGCAGGATT
>Ga0206960_1002_pt1 | contig 104606 bp, 170 predicted proteins | sample Alteio_BWOrgHeat_29_FD_153255 | JGI IMG/M metagenome (GOLD analysis project Ga0206960, IMG submission 153255) | Enriched cells from forest soil in Barre Woods Harvard Forest LTER site, Petersham, Massachusetts, United States -... | ecosystem: Environmental > Terrestrial > Soil > Temperate forest... | reverse complement strand
CGTCTACGTCGCGGCGAACAACTCCCAGGGGATCTCGGTCGCCGGCACCCCGCCGGAGCCGTTCTCCGTCGGGGTCACGCTGGTGTTCTCCTCGACCGGCTGCGCGACGCTGACCAAGGCGACCGCGCTGTTCCTGAAGGCCCGCACGCAGTGAGGCCGTTCGCCCTCGCGGCGTTCTTGGTCATCGCGGCGCTCGCGCTGGCCCGCGCCCAGCTGCCGACGCCGACCTACCCGGGCAGGCCGATGATCTACCCGATCGTCGTCTCCGTGCCACCGTCGCCCGCCGTCCTCGGCACCGGCACGAGCTCGACCGACTGCCTCGGCACCGGCACGAGCTCGACCGACTGCCTCGGGATTCAGTAGCAGGTGTTCGGGCGGTTCGCGCTGGCGCTCGGCGTCTTGGTCGGCCTCGCCGGGTCGACTCACGCCCAGACGATTAAGTACCTGTCGGGTCTGTCGGCCGGGGCGACGATCAGCACGACCGACACGTTCTCGCTCTGTCAGGTAAGCGCGGGTTGTGGGTTGGGAGTGCCGCTGGTTCGCGAGACGATCGGGCAGCTGGACGCGCATATGGAGACTCTCTTTCGACCCCTCACTATAATTACAATTCCCCTCTCGGCCGCCCAAATCCGCACGTTGCATTCAAGCCCCATAAGTATCGTTCCTGCTCCGGGTCTTGGACATATGATTCACCCATTATTTTCAACTCTAGAACTTAAATTTGGTACGACTGCTTTTGCCCCGACTGGAAGTTCTGTAATCCAACTAAATTTTCATGGCACTGGGACTTTCGTAACTGGTTCTCTTAATAATCCATTAATACAAGCTGTATCGTCGTTTACTCAAAATGAAGACATTAATTTTGATTCGGCATTTCCGACAACGGACGGAAATAATAATTCACTTGATTTGACAGCTATGTCAGATTTTTTGAACGGTCCTATCGCCACCAGTACCTTGAACGTGGGAGGTGCAGGATACGCTATAGGAGATACCGGTACAATTTCTACAGGAAACGGTGATGCTACTTATGCGGTTGATACAGTTAATGGAGGGGGTGCTGTTCTGACGTACCATTTGACTTCATTAGGTACAGATTATGGGGTCGGTACCAATATTGCTACCCAAGTTTCGACGGGCGGCGGAGATGGAAACTTTACAATCAATATTACCTCGGTGACACCAGGCGATGGCACGGGGCGATATACCTTGTGGTATATGATTGACGATCTGATGCCGTAAACAAACGATACCTATATTTTGTCATTGTGCCGCGCTTGTGCCATGAGGTCTAGCTTAATTGAGCCTTTAATTTGGCTCGTTTCGCCACGCTGGCGAGATTGCCTAATTTAGCTTGGGGGTTTCCATTCATCGTGGGACGTCCGTAGTACCATCCTTCGGGGGGTTCGTTTTCGTCGGCGGTTAGACGCCTTACTTTAACGCCATCAGTGATCCATCGCGCATGGGCCATTTTATCTTTAATCTCTTGGGATAGGGTCGTGCCCTTACGGGATGGTCGGCGTTTGACAGCATCTCGTATGGCTTCGATATGGCTTGGTGATTTTGGGCCTTTACCGCTTTCGCTCATTTTCTTTTTAGTTTCTGGTTTATGTTTTCGACCGCGCCACGCGCGCGCCTTTTTTTCGCGAGTTTCCGCACTATCGACGCCAATTCGCCCCGTCATGCTTAAGCGTTGCTTTTCTTTTTGTGCTTGTGATTTGGGTTTTCCTTTTTGTGACATACTCATTGCTATAGCACACGCTTTTCGAGCTATAGCATATTGCCAGGATGATATTATTCGATTTCCGTATCTATCGTGGGTCATTCTATAAAGTGCTCTAAACATTTTTCTTTTATTTTCGCCTTCGGTACATTTGGTTAATAACCAGTGGGCCAAAAAGTGTTTTCGATAAGTTAGTTTTACTATATTTGACTCGTTATTCTTACCTTTCATTGAACGTGGAATAATATGATGACGTTCTATGTAATGCCCTTCGTCGTTTTTCGCTATTAGAGTTAAGTACCATCGAAAATATTTATTAAAGATGAATTTTTCGCTCATTTAGATATTTCTCCTGTTGCGTAGCCGTACAGTACTAAGTTTAACCTACTACGTAAAGGGGTAAATCCTTGAGTGTGCTTCTGAGCGATCTGGTCCTCTATGGAACCGCCAACATGCCCGAGGCGGATGGCGCGACCGTCGGTGGGGCGATCAACTTCAACCGGCGGGTCGAGTTCAACGGCACGGCGATCTCGCCGACGACGCAGTTCGACGTCGTCTCGAGTTCGGCGTCGGACACGGCGGTGCGCTGCCAGATATCGTACCGCGACTCGACCGGCGTCATCCAGACGCCGGCGTTCACGACGACGAACGGCACGACCAAGGTGTCGATGACCACGATCGCGGCCGAGCGCCTGCTCTCGGGGGTCACGACCGGCGGCTCGATCGGCGCGCTGAGTAACCCGGGCGGCACCGCCGCGGTGGGCGACGTCGCGGTGATCAGCCACACGCTAGTGGTCACCGCCCACACGATGCAGACCGGCTCGGCTAACGCGACGACGAGCAACCCTCCGGTCGCGCTGCTCCAGTCCGGCGACGGCGCGGCCGTCTCGGTCGGCCAGGTCCTGCGGACCACCGGCGGCACCGGCCCCAACCAGATCCGCCGCATCCTGGCGGTCAACCCGAACGGGCTCGGCGCGGACTACGTGGCGGTCAACCGCAACTGGACGACGACGCCGGACAACACCACGACCTACGAGGTCGGCCAGGGCTTCGTGTTCGAGCTCGCCGCGTCGAGCCAGGGCGTCGTCCTGACCGGCACCAGCACGCAGTGCCTGGCGATCACCCGCCAGTTCATCGGCGCGACCGCGAACGTCTCAGGCGGCGCGAACATCACGTTTTACGAGAAGTTCTTCGTCAACAACAACAACACGACGACGGCGCTGACCAGCGCGTCGGTCCTCATCCAGGCAATCTCCCCGAGCCTGCCGGGCACGGACACGTACGAGATCGCGCTGACCACCGCGCTCAACGACACGACGACGATCGCCAACCGCCAGACCGCGCCGACCGGCGCGACGTCGTTCACGTCGGGCGCACCGCCGCAGTCGGTGGCCGTACCCGCTCCGGGCAACCTAGCCGCGAGCTCCGGCGTGGGCAGCGCCACGAGCTGCCAGGGGATCTGGGCGGCGCTCCTGGCGGTCAACGGCTCGGCGGCGTGGGAGGGCGTGCCGACGATCAGGACGACTGGCGCGTCGACGTAATGTGGCAAATGCCTCGATCACAAATTCTGTCGTTGTCTCCAACGACCCTCAGCGTGATGGACGGGCGTGGATACGGGAGCGGCACACCGACAATATCGGGGTAACGCACGACATCCTCTATTTGTGGCACTTGACCACCGACCCCGCTCTAGCGACGCTGCTCACGACCCACGCAACCAACCTCGCCGCCAGTCTTCAGGCGGGAGAGATCGCGGCCAACGTAGCCCAAGTCGAGCAACTTGGCGCTTCGGCAGTTTATGCGATGAACTACAGCACCCCGGCTGAAAACGATCTGGCGGTTCGGCAGGCGTTTCTACCCGCTGTCGGGGTCATCGCCATAAATCTCGGGGCGTTCCTCAACACCATCGGCGCGGCGCGTTTGACCGTCGCGTTCAGTCTTGGAAATGTCGTTGCGCTCCAAGCGGTACTCGCGACGTTGAACACGAACGCGAACACCGTGAACGCGGCCAAGGGCCAGTAGATGGCTTACGCAAATCCCGGTGCTTGGTATGTGAACTATGGGAACGGTTCAAGCACCGGATACTACGGCGTCACCGCATGGGCGAGCGGAACGCCAGTAGCGGGTCAACTTTGCCGTCAGGCGACTACGCCAGCCGTTGGCAGCGAGCGCGTGTTCGTTTGCATCATCGCAGGCGTGGATGCAGTAGAGCCAGTCTGGACGGTCACCAAGGGCGCTAAGAATGTTGGAGGCTCCGCAACGTGGCAGGAGTGTACTGGCGAGCCGGGTGTCAACGGGGATATCAGCGCGAACTGCCCCGTTTGGACGGTAAGCTCAACTCCGCCGCTCGGGCGTATCATCTATCATAGCGGAACCGCGTCCCTTCAAATTTGTTCTACGAGCGGTGCTGGCGGGGTCGGGGGAACACCAGCGTTTAGCGCAACAGCGGGTGTTACGACAGCGGACGCATCAGCGACATGGACGAGCTTGGGTTTGGCTTCCGGTTTCGCTGGTTGGGCAGCACCTCACGCAAGATTGGTGAGCGCCTTAACCGCAAACTGGGCCGGACAAGGAAATGTTGTATTCGTCGGGGATAATCATGCGGAGACGCAGGCATCAAGCATGACTATCCCTACGGGGATAACCGGAACTCAAGCCGCCCCGGGTTACATTTATTGCGTAGATCACACAGCAGCAGTTCCGCCAGGTACTGCTAATCTTAAAACAACTGCGACGATTTCAATAACTGGCGCAAATTCTATGTATATTGCTGCGTCGAGTGGAACGGGGGGTATGTATGTTTACGGAATAACATTCCAGACTGGAAGTACTACAAACGGATATGTTATTTATGTTGGATACAATACCGCTTCTAGTCAGTTAATAATTTTAGATACATGCGGATTGGCTCTGTTAGGGACAGGCGCCGGTCAAATTTATATAGGTTCTGGCGGCGCGACAGCGACTTCCAGTCAAGGGACTAAGGTTATACTAAATAACACAACGATGCGATTTTCTGGAGCGAGCCAATATTTAAGTGTAGGCTGTGAATTTTTATGGAGAAATACTGCTTCCGCGTTACTTGGAACTGCTCCGACAACATTGTTTGTTTATACTTTAACAGTTTTGGGAAATACGACGTTTGAAGGTGTCGATTTAGGTAGTTTTTCGGGAACTCTGCAAACTAGTAATACTACTAGCGCGGTTCGTATTGCTCTTATAGATTGTAAAATTGGTTCCTCGATGTCGTTAGGCACTCCGGGCAACCCAGCCGTGACTATCGACATGGTGCGGAGTGATAGTTCTGGTACGGATTATCGTCTTGCTCGCGCTTGGTCCACGGGGACACTTACTCAAAGCACGAGCGTCGTTAGAACGGGCGGTGCGTCTGATGGCGTAACGCCAATTTCTTTTCAGGTAGTGACGGTAGCATCCTCGACATGGGTTTATCCGTTCGAGTGCTTCCCCATTTCGATCTGGAACGCCGTCACCGGCACTAACCGCAATGTCGATCTGTTCGGAATCTGGAACTCGGCGAGCCTGCCTAATAACGATCAGGTCTGGCACGATGTTGAGTATTTGGGCGCGTCGGGCAGCCCGCTCGCATCGCTCGGCTCGGGTACCAAGGCCAATAACCTCGCGACTGGATCGGCGTGGACGGCGGACACCAGCGCGTGGGACAGCCAGGCATCGGCGTGGATCAGCAACCACGTCTACTCGGCGGGCGCGATTATCTCGGGCACGAGCGTCAGCAACGCGGGGCGGTTGTTCTATTGCACAGTTGGCGGCACGAGCACCAACGGCGCTGCCCCGGCGGGGTTTGCGAGTGCCGTGGATGGTGGGACGGTCACGGACAACACAGTGACGTGGCGTGCTATGGTGCGCTTCAGGATGCGCGTCACGCTCTCCAGCCCGCAGCCGCAGCTCGTGGGCTACCTACGCAGCTACGTCAAGGCCGCGACGGCGAGCACGACTTTTTACGTCGATCCTCTCTTGGTGCTGTCGTGATGAAAGTCTGGATAGTCATAAGTGGCGAACTTGGCGAAGGCGGTGGGGTAGACGCTGTATTCTCGTCGGAAGAGAAGGCGCGGACGTTCGCATGTCCATCTTCTAATAAATACCAATGGTCTGAGACAGATGGTATGTGGGTAAGTAAAGCTAATTTTATCCGCATCGACGAATTTGAGATTGATTATATAGAACCTAGTTTGGCGGGATAACCGATGGCGCGCCAAGCCATCAATGTCGGGTTCCCGAACCCTAACTATGTCAACGAGACGGGCACTCGAGAAGCTATACTGCCGAGTGTGTACCTAAACGAGACGGTGTCTATCGGCGTCACCGTCACCTACGACGCCTACGTCGCGGCGAGCTCCCTCCTCACCTCGCGCCTCGACTCGCCCGCGCCCGCGGAGCTCTACGCCGGTCCGCGGTTTGATTACTTAGTCGACGGCGCGGAGCTGCTGCGGACGGTGCACTCTGACGGGCAGGTGTGGGGTCCGGCACCCGCGCAGATATTGGTCGACGGCAGCGCGACGCAGCAGTTCATAACGACGAACCACGGCACGGTCACGCTGACTACGACGCTCTCGAACGACCTCATCTTCGTCGTGGTCTACCAGGAGCAGACGGCGGTCCAGCGGACGGTGCAGTCGGTCACCGCGACCGGATTGACTTTCGTCTCGCGCACCGTCTTCTCCGGGGCCGACCCGGCGGCGACCAACAACTTCGCGTCGCTGGAGGTGTGGACCGCCGTGGCGGCGTCGCCGCTCTCCTCCGCGGCGATACTGGTCACGCTGACGGGCAACTGCGACGCCGCGTCCATCGTCGCGTTTGGCGTCAACGGCGCGGCCAATAACCTCGCCCCGTACGACACTCACGCGGGGTTGCCGGTCACGCAGCTCGGCGGCACGCCGACCATATCGACGACGAACGCGTACGACCTCGTCCTCGCGCTGAACGCCTCCAGCGCCGCGTTCGGCCTGCACCCGACGCCGACGGGGTTCAACTCGATCGCTTACGTGAATAACGCCAGTGGCGTCAATTATGCCGAGTTGAGCGTCGCTTACCAACTGACGACCGCCGCCCAGTCGGGCCTCTCTTTCGCGGCCATCGGCGGGACGGCCGCCGACACTTGGAACGTTGGCGACGCCATCGCAGGTATCACTACTCCGGCGCTACCCATTCCGGACGGCAGCGCAACGGGGACCGGCCACGGCGTCGGATCGATCACCGTCACGCTCACTACTGCATTAACAAACGACGTTATTTGCTTCGTCGTCTCTGCGGACGCTAACCCGGTCGCCAGCGCGGTGGTATCTTCCATCACGGGCGGTGGACTGACGATCGTCGCCCAAGCTCAGTACTCGGTGCCGAATCAGTTCACCACCTATGGGAATACGCTCGAGATTTGGTGGGCCGTCGCCGCCGCTCCGCTGAGCGCTGTCACGTTTACCGTCCACTTCGCGGGGACCGCGGACGCGGCTAACGTGGTCGCGTTCGGCGTTAACGGGGCTAACACCAACGCGCCGTTCGATCCGAACGTCAGCATGCCGGCGACGAGTGTCGGTACCGGTGGCGGCCCGACCCCGCTCACCGTCAGCACGACGAACCCCCGCGAGCTGTTGCTCGCGCTGTCCGGAAACATCCAGGGGTCGTTCACGCAGTACCCCGGCAACCCGAACGGCTTCATATTGATAGGCGACCCGCAGCAGAACGGGGGGACTCACCAGCAGGCGACGACGGTTGCTTACCAACAGCTCGCCGCCGTGCAGACCAATCTGAGCGTCAACAACACCGGCACCGGCGGCGGCACGTTTTCGCTGTTGCAGATGGTCCTCGCCATCCAGGGCGTGATGCTCCCCGAGGATGGCCTCGCGGCGGAAGTGAACCCGACTCAGCAGGCCGATCACCTTGTCGATGGCGCGGAGCTGCTGCGGACGGTGCGCGACGACGCCGTTGCGCCCTCCGAGTTGGCGGGTGGCCCGCGTGTCGACTTCTACGTCGATGGCGCCGAGATATTGGCGACCGTCCGCGATGATGCGTCAGTAGCGGCGGAATTCGCATTGATGGCCCGGTCTGATGGCGTAACCGCCGGTGAACTGGCGACGACGGCGCGGGCGGATGAGAATGTCGCCGCAGAGCTCGCGCACCCGACGGTGACAGGCGACGCGGCGACCGCGTCCGAGGTACTGACGACGCTGCGCGGCGACGCGGCGTCCTCCGCGGAATCGGCGGCGACGTCGCGATCCGACGCCGCGACCGCCGGCGAACTGGCGGCGACGACGTCGTCGGACGCCGCGGTCGCTGGCGAGTTGATTTCGCAGATAACGCTCGTCGTCGACTCGCTCGTCGCGGCGGAAGTCCTCGCCGCGATACAACAGAGTGGTGGGTTGGCCGCCGATCTCCTGGCCGCGGTGAATGTTGCGGGCGGCGTCGGCGGCGAGTTGAGCGCCTCGTTTTTGGTCTCGTCGCTGTTGGCCGGCGAACTCCAGGCCGCGGTGAATCGGGACGGATCGACGGGGGCCGAAGTCGAATCGTCCCTGGTGTCTGACGCGCCGACCGGCGCGGAGGATCTGTCGGAGGTCATCGGGGCCTCGGCCCCGTCGTCCGAACTGCTCACCCAGACCTCGATCGGCGGCACGATCGCCGGCGAACTCGGCGGCATGGTGCTGGAAATTTTCGACGGGGTGGGTGCCGCCGAGCTCCTGACGAGCCCGCGCGGCGACTCCGAAGCGGGCGGGGAACTCTCGCTCGGCCTCCGGTCGGACGCGGTGTCGGCGAGTTCTCTCTTGCTGACGACTCGGGGGTCGCCCGTCGTCGCCGGCGAGCTCTTGGCCAAGGCGACGATCGACGCCGCGACCGCCGGCGAACTTCGCGCCTTGCTGGTCGAGGTGTTCGACGGGCTGGGCGCGGCCGAGCTCCTCGCGACGCCGCGGGCCGATGCCGCCCCGACGGGCGAACTCTCGCTCACCAGGCGGGCGGACGCGACATCTTCGGCCTCCCTTTTGGCGGGCGCGGCCGGTTCGTCGCCCATCGCCGGTGAACTCTCGATTGGGCGGGCGAGCGACGCGGCGGCGCCGTCGGAGCTCGTCGGGACGGTAGTGCGAGACGCGGTCGCCCCGGCCGAGCTCGACCAGACCGTAACCATCGTCCTGTCCGACGGGTTGCTGGCCGTTGAGTTGCTCGTCCCGGTGCGTTTGGACGGTTCTCTCGCGGCGGAGTCGTCCACCCGCGTGCGTTTGGACGACGCCCTCGCCGGCGAGCTGCTCGCGTTTGTCCGCCGCTTCATTCGGGCCAGAATCATCGACGACGCGATTGGGGCGTCGAGCATCATCAACGACGGCATCAAGCGGCGCTGGCCGCTGACTTAGGAGAAATCTGGCAATGACCGTTGGAGTCCTCGTCACCGACGACGGGCCGCACTCGCCCGCAGACTGGGCGCGCGCCACCGCCGACCAGATCGTCGACATATCCGCCGAGGCCGAGGAGACCAAGATCCGCGAGGCCGAGCGCTTCCGCGGGCAACTGGTCGCGCTGCTTACTCATCACCACGAGCGAGTGCAGTCGAGCGAGTCGGCGCGTCTCGCCGATTCCGCGCGCTACGCCGAGCCCCTCGACCCGTCCGAGTACGTCGATGTCCCGGTCCGCGAAATCGTCGACCTGGCGAGCGGCTACTCGTTTGCGGACCACTTTGCTAATCCCGAGACCCAGCAATACCTCCGCGACGTCCTGGCGAGCCACTTCGCCACGTCGATGAACATCGAGCGGCGCTGGCACGCCCACCGGAACGAGAGCGAGGCCGGAATTGCCTACCTCGCCGCCGCGCAATCAGTCTGAGGGAGCGTCGACATGGCGTTTACGACGGCGATGCCGACGAGCTTCAAGGTCGAGATCCTCGAGGCGATCCACAACTTCACGACGACGTCGGGCAACGCGTTTAGCGTCGCGCTGGGCATCGCCACCCCCGCTGGCACGTACGGCGCGGCGACGACGAACTACTCGAACCTGACGGGCAACTCGGACGAGATACCGAATGGCAGCGGCTACGCGACGGGTGGTTTCACCTGGACCGCGGCCCAGAACATCACGCCGGTCTCGTCGGGGACGACGGCGTACACGTCGTGGTCGGTCAACCCGAGCTGGACCGCGGCGACGTTCTCCACGAGCGGGTGCATCATCTACAACGCCTCGCAGGGCAACCGCGCGATCTACGTCGGCTCGTTCGGCGGCACGCAGACGGTCACCGCCGGCACGCTCACCCTGGTTCTGCCGACCGCCAACGCGTCGAACGCGATCCTGAGGATCCAGTAGGCGGATTGGCGAGGATCGAGTAGATGGCCGATGTGGGCGTCCCCGCCGGTAACCCGGCGAGCACGACTAACGCCGACACGATCACGAGTGTCGACGGTTATGCGCGTCAGATACTTACGCTCGGCCCGCGCTCCGGCGCCAACACGACGGTCATCCCGGAGTCGCTCACCCCCGGGGCCGCCGCCCTCCAGACCGGCCACCGGATCGGCAACCCGAGCTCGGTCCTCACGCGGCCCGCAAACACGACGGCGTACGCGCCTGGGCAGCTGATCGCGAGCAGCACCACCGCCGGCTCGATCGTCGTCCCGTCGTTCGCGGCGACGCCCGGCGCGCAGGGGGCCGGGTCGATCCGGCGGTTCCGGCTCTACACGAACAAGAACGCGGGGATGGACGCCGTCACCCTCGCGGTCGGCCTGTGGACCGCGGCGCCGACCTTCACGAACGGCGACGGCGGGGCCTACGCGGTGGCGACGGGCGCGGCGGGGTGGATCGGCTCGTTCGGCGGATCGCTCGTCCAGGTCGGCGACGGGGCGTACCTGATCGCCGGGCCGGACGTCGGGCAGTCGATCGACTTCGTGCTGTCCTCGGGCCAGCTCATCTACTGGACCATGCAGACGAGCACCGCCTTCACGCCGGCGAGCGCGCAGACGTTCACGCTGGTCCCCGAAATAACGCAGTACTGAGAGATGAGGATGGCCCGTCTCATTTCGTTGGTTCTCTTCTCACTGCTCGCCGCGAGCGCCCAGGCGCAGACGCCCAGCGGCGGGACGACGTCGACGATCGTCACCGGCGGCACCGCCGTCACCCTCGTGACCGGCCCGGTCTCCGGCGGCTATATTACCAACCCGGCCAATGCCAGCGCCCAGGGGATATCGGTCGCGGAGAACGCCTACGTGAACCCGGTCGGGACGCCGGGGAGCACGGACGCCGCCGCCAACGGGACGACGGTCCTTCTGCAGCCCGGGCAGACCTACTATATCCCCGCGATCAGCGCCGGTCGCGTCGTGAAGGGCAACGCAGCCACGAGCGGCCACCTGCTGACGGTGGTCACGTGGAAGTGACCTGCCGCCTGATCGGGTTGCTCGTCGGCCTCCTGATCGCGTTCGGCACGGCATCTGCGTCAACCTCGACGCAGCCAGGGGGGCCTGGCCCGCAGCCGCCGTGGAAGCCGCAGGCACAAGGTCTGTGGATCGATCCGCGCGACTACGGCGCGGCGTGCAACAGTAGAAGTCACGATGACGGACCAGCGATCGGCTTATCTGCTGCGGCCGCAGTGGGCTTGCCCATCGTCCTCCCAGCCCCGCTCTGCACGATAGAGACGACGGTTCAAGTTCAGTACAACGGCACAACTTTCTTCTCCTTCGGCGGCAATGGTCCCTACAACAACGAGCTGGTCACGACGCCGTATATCTACATCCCCTGGAGCGGCACCCTCACGAATAGCATGGCGTTCGATACGCAGGGGCGTGATGGCGTAACTTTCCGCAACATCAGCTTCATCGGGGCCAACAAGCAGTCCGGTTATGTCGCCGTCGGCACCTCGTCCGGCATCTGCTGCGGATTGCCGCAAGCCTTCGCCCACTTCGAAAACGTGAGTTGCTCGGGCTTGGGTAATTGCGTCGGTTCGCCGATGTCGCAGGGGTTCACCACCACCATTGCCTCGGGCACCTACAACAGTGGCACGGGCGCGGTCAGCCTGACGACGACAGCGCCGCACGGCCTTGGCCCCGGAAGCTCCTTCAACATTCCCGATATCACCGGAACTGGCGTCGCCTATCTGCTCGCCCACGATCAGACAGCGACGCCTGGCACTACAGGTAACACACTCAATTTCACCGCCGCGACGGGACTGACCTTGACGATCACCGGGGGTGACATCGGCTACGGCTGCGACCCGACCTCCGGCACGCTGCTGCAGCTCACGATTGATGGCATAAATGTTTCCGACAATTGCAGTGGCGTGGCGGGGAACTTATCGGACGTAACCATTAAGAAATTCTACATGGGATCACTCTCGGGGCCAGCCATCTGGACACCACCCGGGAGTGGGGCGTTGATAAAAATCAGCGATGGGCGAGTCGAATACTTTGGCAATGGCGGTTTCGGTGCGGGCTTTGGCAACAAGAACGAAGGATCGGGCATCATCCTTTCTGGCGTGCTCAACATATTGTCCGACATCGACTTCGACCACGGAAATGGGCCGTGCATCTGGTGGGGCGATGCGGCGGGAGATGGTAGCCAGGATAAATCGACCAACATCCATTGTAATAATTCAGGCTGGGGAACGGCAAATTATTATATCCAGAACGTCACCGGGCTTGAAGCTGAGAATATGGGGAGTACGGATTACTCGCCAATCACGCCGGTCAATGTGGTGCGTTTCTACGGCTCGTCGGCGAGCAGCTATATCGTCTGGCACGCCATGCAGGGTGCTCAATCGTGGAGCAACAGGTCTGGCCCCTACTTTGGCTTCGATGTTCCGCTCAACCCGGCCTATTACGATCTCGAAGTCCTCAACGCTATCCATCAGGTCAGCGATAGCGTCGCGCCGCTTCAAGTGTCCAACGTGCAGGGGTCGGCGCGCTCCACGGCTTCGGCTACGGATACGCTCGCTGCGACTGACTGCGGTACAACGGTCATCTATACGGGTTCATCGCCCGTCGTCACGATCCCCGCCTCTATTGTCCCGGCAGTTGGCTTGAGTTGCCAAATCGATATCCTTCAGTCCGGTAGCACGAAGGTCTCGGTCAACGGGTCGGCGGTGACACCGGCTACGCTCATCAGCGCCAGCGGCTACACTGGCACTAACGGCACTGCGGGATCGAAGATCAGCCTGCAACTTACGACCGTTGGGGTGACGGCAGAAGCCATTCTGACCGGCCTAGGGTCGTAAATGCGACCGATACTAACCTCCGTCGCGATCGCGAGCCTGCTAGTCGCGAGCGCAGCGCTTGCGCAAGTCGGCCAGGTATCCGCTTCTCTCGATATCGTCTCGGCCCCGCTGACGCCGCCCGCCCTCGGCAACAAAGTCCACGCCAACACGACGAGCGGGACGAGCGTTGCCGGGACGATCAGTAGCGCCTCTTCCAAGGGCGTTCTCGTCGCCTGCGTAACAACGAATTTCCCCGTTACGGGCAACTCGATAAGCGCCGCGAGTTCGACTCTCGGATCCTGGGGTTCGGCCCGAACCTTTCAACTCGTCTCTGGGGCGGCGAATCAGTCAATCGTCGAGTTTACTGCGCCGTTCTCGTCCTCGCTGACCTCCGAAGTCGTCACCATCTCCTACGGCGCGGCGATCAGCTTTGCCACGCTAGACGTGTTCGAGGTGGAGAACGCTCCCAATTCAGGTTACTTCGACGGCTCTCCCGTCGGCAGCAACGCCACGCCCTCTGATCCGCTGTCGATCAGTACAACCAACGCAAATACGCTGATCTTCGGCTGTTTTCGTGTCGGTGTCGCCAGTCCGACAGCCGGGACGGGATTTACGCCGGTTAGCGGAGCAGATTTTCAGCTCGTCGAGGAGAAAACTGTAACGACGACGCAGAGTGGGTTGTCGATACTGATTGGAACTGGCGTTGGGACGTCGAATGCGTCGGTCGGAGATGCGATAAAATGAGAAATTCAGTTTATCCTACCATATGCGCAGGTATAGTTTATTTGTGGGCGCAATGGCCCGATGGTCATATAGAACAGATACGCCAAGTTCAGTACACGCCAAGGCACTGCGAGGAATACCGGAATCTTCTTTTGGGAAACCTTCCTGGGGGTAACAGCAGGCAGCCTGCTTTTGCTGGGTTAATGAGAAACGGGACGCCTCCCGATAAAATATTTTGTTCTGTCGATGGAACTCGACCGTGATAGTCGCAGCGTTAAGCCGCCGTCAAGCCGGTCATCTACCCCTATTCACCGGAATCCTTGTCATTTTTGCCGGAACCCTTGTCATTTTTGCGCTTCTCGGGTTTCTCTACTGCGTCCGGTGGTGGGCGCTCAATAATGTCGGGGCATACGTGGTCGTTCGCGGCCCGTCAGGTGAATGCCTGCTGGTCGATACTGACGATGCGCACACCGTCGCGACCTACGCGCCGGTGTACGGGAAGTGTGGCGGGCGGGCGCTCGCGCATTGGCGCATCGCCCACTGGTGGTGAGTGACCCTACTATTACTTCTCGGCGTCCCCGGGGCGTTTGACGACGTCCCGTTGCCGAGCGTGGCGGGGACCGGCGTCCCCGGGGCGATAACCCCGAGCGTCGTCGCGTCGCTGACCGGGGTCGCCGCGACCGGCGCCCCTGGAATCTTCCCCCGCTACTTGCCGCCCGCCATCGGAGTCGGCGCCGTCGGGACGCTGATCCCGACGAACATCGCCATCATGGTGACGGGGGTGACGGCGACCGGCGCCGTCGGGGTCGTCGTCACCGACGTCCAGCCGATCCTCCTCGGCGCCGAGGGGACCGGCGCGGTCGGGACCTTGCTGGTCGGGCTGCCCAGCAGCTTTCCGCTGACCGGAATCGTCGGCACCGGCGCGGTCGGAAACTTTGGGATAAGTGCCGGCGCCGCCCTGTCGCTCCTCGGCGCATTTGGGACCGGCCAGCCGGGAGTCGTCGCGCCGTCGATCAGCGAGTCGTCGGACCTCTTCGGTATCTTTGGCGTTGGCGCGGCCGGGTCGATCGAAGTCTCGCTGTCCAGCAGTTTGCCGGTCTTCGGCGTCTTCGGCGCCGGTATTCCCGGCGCGTTCGGGACGACGATATCGAGCGACCTGAACCTCCTCGGCGTCTTTGGCACCGGCGCCGTCAACGACTTCGTGATTACCTTCGTGCCGTTTGGAGGAGTCTTCGCGGATGGCGCCGCCGGAACGATCGTCGTTCACTCCGTCAGCGTGAAGGCGACGGGGAGTGACCTGATCAATGACTACCTCACGTGAGGCGCCGCAGTGCCCGTGATCAGCAACCTCGGGCCGCCGGTCGGCGCCGGCAGCACGCTGACCTACAACGGGCAGATCGTCGACCCGTTCGGCATCGGCATCCCGGCGAGCGCGTTCAGCTCGCTCACCCTGACCATCGTAGACACGTTCTCGGGCGTCGTCATCAACGGGTGCGACCAGGCCGACATCCTGAACAACGGTCGTGGCACGATCGACGAGGTGGGGAACTTGACGGTCATGCTCGAGACCGGCGACACCTCGATGAGCGAGGTGCCCGGAGTCGCACAGATTCAGAGGTCGCTGGTGATCAACTGGGAGTTCGAGACGCTCACCGCGCAGGGCGTGGGGAACCACCAGGCGAACATCATCATTCAAGCGTTGGCCTTTTCCGGGGCCTAGGGTTTCAACCGAAGAGAAGGAAGCACACGCCATGAAGAACCTCATCCGCGCCGCCGCCATCGGTCTCGCGGCGACCGCCGTCGCCCTGCCCGCGCTCGCGGCCCAGACCGGCTCGCCGGTCCTCGGTGCGCCGAACGGCACGCAGTGGGCGAAGCCGTACCACTTCTTCACCGCCGGGACGACGAACTCGACGCTCATCGGCGCCGGTACCCCAACGCTGCTGTGGGTGACGTCGAACAACCCGAACGGCGCGATCTACCTGAAGATCTACGACAAGGCCACCGCCCCGGTCTGCGGCACCGACACGCCGGTCGCCACGATCGAGATCGGCGCCGCCGCCGTGGGGTTCAAGCGCTTCGTCGGCCTGAGCACGACCAAGGGCCTCGGGTTCTGCGTCACCGGCGCGCTCGCCGATAGCGACACGACCACGGTGACGGCGAACAGCCAGCTCGACTTCTTCTGGAAGTGAACGGCTAGCAGAATGGCCCAGGGGAGCACGGCGGAGCGCGCGTCGGCCTCGCCGACGACTCACGCGCTCGTCCCCGGCCGCGGCTGGGTCGAGTACGGCCCCGGCGAGGTGCTGCAATACGGCCCCCGCGCAAAGAATCGCTGCGCGTCGAAGCAACCGCCCGCGAACGGGTCGTGGCACACGCTCAAATCGCCCGGCGGAAACCGGCTGAACTTTAGTTGGCACGCCGCCGAACGCGCCTGGGTACGCCACGGCGGCATCCGCATGGCGTTCGCCGCCGAGTACCTCAGCTCCCACGGCTGGACCTACGTCGGCCCGGTCGAACCGAAGGATTAGTTCGAGATGACTCGAATCGTCAGCGTACTTGTTTCACAGCAGATCGCGCCCACGCCGGAGACGCTCCAGCAGACGGGCGCGTTGGTCAGCCAGGGCGGGACGATCCTCTCCCCCGGCGCATCGGCGCTCTTGACCCAGCTCTCGGACCTGACCCCGCTGCTGCGCGGCGCGCTGGCGCTGTCCGGGCTCGTCTGGTCGGGCGGCACGGTGACCGCGTCGACCTCGGCGCCCCACGGCTTCACGGTCGGCGACACGGTCGAGCTGACCATCGCCGGCGCCGCGCCGTCGGGCTACAACGGCACCTACCAGTGCCTGATCACCGGCGCCTCGACCTTCACCTACCCGCTCGCGGCCAACCCCGGCTCCGAGACGACCCCCGGCACGTATACGCCCGAGGACGTCGCCGAGCTCCTGGCGATGGCGACGACGTTCTTCGCCCAGGGCAACTCGACGGCCGTCTACGTCCTCGAGTTCGGCCCCGGCACGCCGAACGAGGGCATCGCCGCGCTCTCCGCCTACCTGACGGCCAACCCGAACACGAGCTACACGCCCGGCGCGTCCGGCTTCTACTACGTCTACGAGGTGCCGCGCGAGTGGGACGGCAACGCCAACTTCCTGGCGCTGGTCGCCAGCTACGAGTCGACGACCGCGCGGACCTACTTCCAGGTTACGACGACGCTGGCGAACTACGGGCTCTACACGCCGCTGATGAAGTGCGTGATCGCGCTGATCGAGGCCCCGGCGATGGACGTCTGGGCGCAGAACGCGCTGCTCTCGATCTCTTGGTCCGGCGGGGTCGTCACCGCCGCGACGACGACGGCGCACAACGTCGACCCCGGCGAGTGGTTCCAGATCCAGGGCTGCGTCCCCGTGGGCTACAACGGCTGGCACCAGGCCCAGCCAGGGACGACCGGCTCGACGCTGGTCTACAACCTGGCCGCGAACCCCGGGACCGAGACCACCCTCGGCGTGCTCGAGGCGAACATCGCCACCTCGGCCGGCGTGCCCTCGACCGAGTTCTCCTCGTCCGCGTTCATGTGGAACATCCTCCACCAGCAGCCGAGCTCGACCAATAAGGTCACCCCATTCGCGTTCGACTACGTCTTCGGGGTCACGCCGTTCCCGCAGCAGGGATTGTCGGCGCTACTGACGACCCTCCAGCAGGCGGCGGTCAACACGATCCAGACCGGGGCCGAAGGCGGCATCTCCAACGCGTGCCTCTTCTGGGGCACGAGTTCTGATGGTCAGGATTTTCTTTACTGGTATTCAGTCGATTGGATGGCAATAACGGCCGATGTAAATCTTGCAAATACTGTGATAAATGGAAGTAATAATCCATTAAATCCGCTTTATTATAATCAACCTGGTATAAATCGGTTGCAAGATGCAGTAGTCGCAACTGCAAATTCTGCCGTTAACGTCGGATTAGGTAACGGTACAGTAGTGATGACTTCACTCACTGGACCGCAATTTACTGAAGCGCTCGATAACGGGCAATTCGATGGACAAATCGTGGTTAACGCGGTGCCGTATCTTCCCTATTTAACAGTTAATCCTGGTGATTATAAGCTGGGGCGCTATGCAGGACTCTCGGTTCAATTCATTCCCTCGCGCGGCTTTGTCGCTATTGTATTGAACCTGAACGTCACCGAGCTGGTCGTCGGCCTATAGGAACCGGGTAAGTTAGGTTATATTGCTTTGGCGCGGCTAGGTTAGCTCCCGAAAAGCCGGTTTGTCCCCGGCCTGCCGCGTCTACTTGAAAGGACAACTTGTCGAGAGGACAACTCGATGTTCGATATAGATTATTCTACTCTCATTGATTGGCGCGGTTTCAAGGTTTTTTCGAATAACGTGCCGGAGAAGCGTCCTGGTGGTTATTCGATCTGGAATCTCGTCAATGGAAAACCGTATTTTGGAATTACCGGTACTAAGAAGGGCGTCGCGGATCGTGGAAAAAGTCACGCGGAGAGTAGCGCTAATGATGAGTTAAAGACGAAATTTGCTCGCTCCTTACGAAAATATGGTCTTTCATCTTTTCTATTTGTTCCTATCTTTTATCTTTCCGAAGAAGTTGTAGATAAAATTTGGTTTCAGACTATTGAGGCTGAGTGGATACGTGAAAACGATGCCATTAGAAATGGATATAACGTAGTGGCCGCGTCCGGCGGTGTCGGACCTTACGGGGAAGAGTTTGGAAATATTGTTAAAGAGGCGATGGCCGATCCGGGTATTCGCGAGCGCCAATTAGCGGGAATACTCGCCGCCTGGGCTGATCCTGAGAAGAAAAAGAATCGATTAGAGTGGATGAAAGATCCAGAGGCTTATAAGCGTTGGCAAGCGGCGCTGTATAAAACTAATAGTGATCCCTTAAAAATAGAACGTCTCATATTTCCACTTCGTGCGTTATTCAAAGATCCAGATTTTATTGCTCGACGAAGCGCGGCGCATAGTGCGACATGTAAACAGAACCCAAAAATGTGCATTACTGATGGTACTAAAACTATAAAGATTCCTGTGTCATCTGAAATTCCAGCGGGATGGCGAAAGGGACAAGCAGTTAAGCCGATACCGCCGACTTGGACTCCAGAACGACGTAATGCCCAAAAGGAGCGCATGCGCCTCTGGTGGCAGCAGCGCAAGGCAAATTCTTCTCCTCCACCGGAGTAATCAACCTCATGGCCGCTCCACTCGTAGTTCCGCAGGGCACGCTCAACAGGCTCGTTGCGAGCGTGAACTTCATCGAAAACCCGAGTCTCAACGTGACGCCGCCCTTCCTGGGGCGCCGGGCGATCCGCTTTACCCCGGACGGGGACATCACGACGTTCATCGGCACAATGACCGGCATGGTAACAAGTCCAGAACCATATCTAGGCGTCACCTTCGCCATGTCGCTGATCCGCACCCAGCCGTTCGCCGCCGCGTGGCAGGCGCAGTGGATCCTTTCTTCGCTGCTCGGCGATGCGGTGATCCGTCCGGACGTCTCGCCGAGCCAGGGTGGGATTAGCCCGTTTCCGCTGTCGAACTGCGGCATCTTGAGGCTCGCCGACATGGGATTCGACGGCGAGGACCCGATCATGCTCGTAACCTGCCGCGGTACTTATCTGGTAAATAATTCGCTGTGGAATGGGTGACGTTGCCCTAAAACACCCCCAGAACCGCCGCCCGCAGCCCGCCACGCGTGCGGAGGCGTCCGGACGCTAGTTACCCACCTCGCTCTCGATCAACACCCGTAGCCGCGGCTAGGGTCGCCCCCGAAACTGCGCGGTCACCGTCCACCGGGCTTGCCGCGGCTGCACTCCCCTCGAAGGACGGTCTCAGAAAGGACGGCATCCCCCCTTGCAGACCCCCACGCGCATCAACGGAAAGTTCAACATCGTCATCCCGGTCGACGGCACGTCGCTCGGGACGATCTACGTGCACTCGACGCCGATCTCGCGCGCCGTGTTCGAGCGCTTCTACGACGTGCTTGGCGCGGCGTTCACCGCGCTTTACCAGAAGCGCCTGAACATCTTCGCCGGGCCGAAGGTCACCGCGCTACTCCTGCGGGACACCGCCAAGGACATGGGGCGCTGGGACGGAGCCGACGGGGTCGAGCGCGCGCTGATGCCGGAGATCTGGCGACTGACCAACGTCGCGGTGCCGACCGAGTCGCGCGGCTGGGAGACGATCCCCTACCACGACGCGGTCGCGCGCCAGCTGCTCGACGAGGACGAGCAGGCGGAGGTCGAGAACGCCGTCTGTTTTTTTACCTGCAACTCGGCGGTCATGCCGCGCAGTCAGCTGGCGTCGATCCTGGCTGGGATGACCTCGCTCTGGGGTGCGGAGATCACGTCCTCGAACTGTTCGGAGTTCGCCGCTTCTTTGCCGCCGTCGACCGCGGCGACCGCTTCGACCTCGGCGGAGGCGGCGTGATCGCCGAGGTGCTCGCGTTCCTCTCGGGCGAGGGGTTCCACGACTGGAACCTGCGCCACCCCGACCTCGAGGCGCCGGGCGGGGGCGAGTACCACTCGGCGCTGGAGTTCCGCCAGCGCTACCTGATCGCCGCGCTCCGCGCCGGACGGGGGGAGGATTAGGTGCCCCTCCGCTCGGTCTTGGAAATTGAGGTAGATGACGCCGCGTTCCGCAATTTCCAATCCCTATTCGAAAAATATCAGGCCGCGCTCGACCGCCTGCCCTCGGCCTGGGGGAAGGTGAACGAGAAGACCGGCGCGGTGAAGAGCGACTTCGCCGACATGGCGGCGGCGATGATGGCCCAGCACGAGCTCTTGGCCAAGACCAGCGCCGAGACCGAGAGCCTGGCGCGCTCGACCGGCACCGCCGGGCGGTTCTTCAGCGGCATGGCCCGCGACGCCCAGTCGCTCGCCACCCACATCGGCAACGCCACGCGCGACCTGGTGCGCTGGTCGGGCCTGACCACGCTGGCCGGCGGCCTGCTCGGTCTGGGGTCGATCTTCGGCCTCGAGCGGCTCGGGGTCGGCGCCGGGAACCTACGGCGCACCGCGACCGGCCTCGGCTTCGCGCCGGGCGACGCCGGCTCGCTGACCTCGTTCAACACCAACCTATCGCGCCTGGTCGACCCGGGGCAGTTCCTCGGCGGGGTCAACACCGCGATGAACGACGTGTCCCAGCGCTGGACGCTCTACGCCGCCGGGCTGAACGAGGGGCAGATTCGCGGCCGCGACACGGGGCAGGTTTCGCTCGCCCTGCTCCAGCAGGCGTGGCGGGTCATCCAGCAGGCCCCCGAGGGGCAGCTCGCCAACGTGATGCAGGCGCGCGGTCTTGACCGATTCTTGAGCCTCCAGGACGCGAACCGGCTGAAGAGCACCCCGTACAGCGAGCTCCAGGGGTTCATCGCCCAGACCCAGGAGGATCGCCTCAAGGGCTTCGGGGTCACCGATCAGCAATTGAAGAACTGGCAGAACCTCAACGTCCAGCTCGAGCGCGCGGGCAACACGATCTGGACGACGCTCGTCGTCAAGCTCGGCGATTTGGCGGGTCCCATAGGCGGGATCTCCAAGGCGATGACCGACGTCGTCGACTCGCTCCTGAAGGGGCCAGGGTTCGCCTACCTCCTCGGTGTAACATCAGGCGCACTCGAGGATTTTGCAAAGTATGTCGGAACGGATAAGTTCAAAGAGGATATTAATAACTTTGGAACTGGCGTTTCCCACCTCGTGACGAGTCTCGGCGACGCCGTCAAGGCGGTAAATAACTTTACCGGTGGCGTCGCCAACGTTTGGGACATCATAACCGGTGGAAAGTTCGAGCGAGAAGGGGCCTGGAACGACAAACCTATCGCGCCGGGGAGTCGCCCGTTTAGCTGGTGGAACCCGGGGACGTGGCTTCCAAGTGCTCATATACCTGGGACAGGACCGTCGTGGTTAGATAGGTCTTCGTCAAACTTTAATGTCCCCGCTGGTTCCGACTTCGACATGGCGCGCGACGCGCTGAAGTCGAGCGGGATGAACGCGACGGCCATCGCGGGCGCGATGGCTGCGATGAACGCTGAATCCGGACTTAATGCGTCAAAAGTTCGACCCGGCGGAACGGACGCCAGTTGGGCACAGTGGGTCGGTTCGCGAAGGACAAAACTCGAGAGTTTCGGCTGGACGGGTAAGGACCCAGTCGCCGATCGTGCCGCTGCGGCCAAGATGCTCAATTGGGAATTGACGACTAACCCATCATATCTTGATATGATTAAACGAATGAACGCTGCGCCAAATGCGACGGCTGCGGCGAAGATATTTGGATTTGACTTTGAACAAGGTCGGGCTAACGCCGGATTATTTGGCGGCGGTGGTTTTAATCAGGAACGTCTTGACGCCTTTCATTCAAAAGGCGCCGAGGATATCTATAGGAAATTGATTTCTGGGACCGGGCCAGGGGGCTCTCGTTTGCCCGACCTTTCCGCCATCTATGTTTTCGGGAAGAATCCCCACGCTGGGAGTCACTGGTTTACTGATCCAATTTCTCACATGGCGTCGTATCAGCAGAATCCTGTACCTCCGGAGAGCGGTTTGGGGACGTCGTGGAATTATAGTCGACGGGGTGGTCGCGAGGCCACCGGCGCCATGATGCACGCGACCGGAGCGGCGCCGCACGTCACGATCGGCATCCACAACGTCACCGGGGGTGCGGCTGCGGTCTCGGCCGCCGTACTGGGGACGCCGTAGGTGGCGATCGACGACTATTCCTTGCAATATGTGGTCAGCCCGATCCTGCTGACCGGCGGCGCCGCTGCGGTCTCGGGCGGGACGATCCCGATCATGTCGATCACCGACTCGCTGGCGTTCGGCAGCCTTCTCGGCGGCGGCCCCGGCCTGGCCAGCCTGAACGACGCGTTCGCCCACTACCACCCGTTGCCCGGCGCGGCGCTCGAGGCCTACGACCTCGGCGAGTACCCGTTCGCCAGCCAGATCACGGCGGCCAACGCGATCATCACCAAGCCGCTGAACATCTCGATGATGATGGTCAACCCGCGCCGCCAGGCCGGGGATTACGCCAACTTCCCGGCGGTGATGCAGGCGCTCAAGCAGACGATCGACCAGCACGTGCTCGCCGGTGGCACGTTCACCGTGCTGACCCCGGCCTACCCGTTCACCAACTGCGTGTTGCGGCGCTTCGCCGACGCCTCGGGGGCGGACAGCAAGCAGGGGCAGTGGCGCTGGCAGTGGGACTTCGAGATGCCGCTGATCGCGCTCGCCCAGGCCTCCGCCATCGCCCAAAACCAGAACAACCTCATGGGCCAGCTGACCAACGGGCAGGCGACGGCGAACGCCGCCGGCCAGCTCTCCTGGTCGGGCGTCGGCCCGACGTCGGGGAACCCGGGGAGCACGGCGGCGCCGTCGACCGTCCCGGCCTCCGCCTCCTCGCCGACGCTCGGCGGCAACCCGGGTAATCTGGGGACCTGATTGGCGACGATTGTCCCGTTCACGCCGGCGCTCGTCCCGAGCGCGCCGCCGTTCCAGTTCCAGGCGACGCTCGACGGCCAGCCGTACAACGTCGTGGTCAAGCTGAACGCCTACTCGCAGCGCTGGTACGCCTCGATCTTCTCGCTGAGCGACGCGGTCAACCCGGTGCTCGTCCAGCCCCTCGTCGGCTCGGGGAACGCGCGCCCGCTCGCCTCGCTGTCGTGGAGCGACGTCAACGGCGGCACGGTCGAGGCGGTGGCGCTGGCCCCGCACAGCGTCCCGCTGGGCCGGGTCGTCGCGTTCACGATCGTCGACGCGGTGCCGACCGCATATAACGGGCTCTTTCGCTGCGTCGCCGACTCGCCGAGTTCGTTCTTCTACCCCCTGCCGGGCGGGTTAGGGCCAGGGACCTGTACGGCCCCCGGCGGGTTCGAGTACGACGTCAACCTGGTCGGCGGGTACTTCGCCTCGACGCTGGTCTGGCGCGTGGCCAACAACTGGTTTGAAGTGTCGCCCTAGTGCGCTACTACAAGATCGTCATCAGTAACTCGTCCGGCGCGGCGGTCAAGACCTGGACCTCGCACCCGAACGGGAACCAGGCGCCGCCCGACCCCGGCGCGCTGATGATCGAGCTAGACGCGTTCAACGCGTGGCAGGGGACGCCGCTGCCGGGCTCGTACGTGCGGATCTGGGGGATATCGCTCGACGACATCAACCAGGCGCGCAACCTCAACGGGATGGACGTCTCGGTCTATGGCGGGATGGGCAAGGGCCTGCCGCTGGCCAACCCGGCCGAGGCGGGGTTGCTGATCCAGGGCCACATCCAGCAGGCGTTCGCTAACTGGGTCGGGACGACGATGACGCTCGACATCATCATGGTGGCGGGGACGATCACGGCCGGCACGGCCGCGCCGCAGAACATCCACTTCGACTGGCCCGCCGGGCAGCAGATGGCCCAGGCGATCCGCAATACGCTATCGATCCTCCTGCCCAAGGCGACGCTGAACATCAACATCGACCCGAAGTTGGTCCTGCCGAACACCGAGACCCATTTCGCCGCGACGATCGGCCAGCTCGCCGAGTACTTCACCGAGATCAGCCGGAAGGTCATCAACACCGGCCCGGCGCTGGCCGGCCAGTTCAACACGCCGAACAACGCGCTGAGCACCTACCCCGGCGTCCAGGTCCACATCGACGGGCCGACGGTCACCGTGGCGGACGGGACGACCCAGGCGACGCCGAAGGCGATCTCGATCTTCGATCTGATCGGTCAGCCGACCTGGATCGGGTTTAACATCATCCAGGTGACCTGCGTCATGCGCGGCGACGTCAAGGTCGGGGACTTCATCACGCTGCCGAAGACGCGGGCCACGATCACGCCGGCTTCCTACTCGGCCTACTCGCAGGAGAGGCAGGACATCATCTTTCAGGGCACGTTCTACGTGATGAAGGTCCACCACGTCGGCAACTACAAGAGCCCCGACGCGCTGGCCTGGGTCACCGTGTTCGACGCGATCACCCAGACGCAGACGACCGACGGCCAGGCCTCGATCCCGACGGCGAGCGCGCCGGAGAACCCGCTCGTCCCGAGCGGCCCGCGCGACGTATCGGTGTCCATCGGCGACCTGACGGTACAGTAGATGCCCGGCCAGTCGAATTTCCTTAAGACTCCGCTCGCCAGCTCGCTCCTCCAGCTGAGCGGGCAGCGCGCCAGCGACGCGCTGATGTCGCTGAGCAAGGCCATGCCGTGCCAGGTCGTCTCGCGCCAGGGGCAAATCGTGACCGTCTCGGTGGCGATGCAGCAGGGCGGGGTCGGCGGACCCTGGACGCTGAAGCAGCTCGTCGTGCCGATCCACACCAGCCTCTACGACTGGGTGCCGTTCGCCAAGGGCGACCTCGGCCTCCTCGCGCCGTCGGACTTCTACCTCGGCGGGGTCTCCGGCCTCGGCGGCGGGGTCGCCGACTACGGACAGCGCGGGAACCTCAGTTCGCTCGCGTTCATCCCGGTGGCCAACAACGGGTGGACCGCGCCGGGCGGCAGCGGCAACGACACGTTTCGGGTCGTCCAGGGGCCGGGCGGCGTCCTGGTCCAGGACCTCCAGTCGAAGTCGAGCGTTAAGCTGGCGCCGGGGGTGATTACGATAACCGTCCAGCAAGGCGACCAGATACAGATGAAGGATGCCGGCTCCGGCGCCTCGCTCCACAAGGTCGTCGTCGACGGCGGCACCGGCAAGTCGCGCGTGCTCTACGCGTACGACGGGGGCTGAGGCGTGGCCCGCGTCTACGGTCGCGTCACCAGCGAGCTCGGGGTCAAGTCGTGGGTCGAGGTCACCACCGACTCGAACGGCTTCGACGACGAGGTCAACGTCGTCTGGCTGGCCCAGGTGCTCCAGCTTAACCTGGGGGAGAGCCCGTTCTACTCGGACTGGGGGCTGCCGGCGCACCAGTCGGTGATCAGCCAGATCGCGCCGGACCTGAACGTGATGCTGACCCAGCTCCGCTTTGCGCCGTACTTCGCCTCGATCATCATCACCAAGCTCAGGGGCGTCGCGCCGCCGAGCGGGTTCCCGAGGGCCGCGCCGCCGCCGACCTATGTTGCTTCAATAATCAGCCACACGGGGGCGAAATTCCCAAACGTGACGATCCCGACATCGATACCGACCTGACATGAGCTCCCCCATCCCGCTGGTGATGACCGCGACCGGGCCGGTGCCGACGCCGCCGGCGACGCTGCTCGCCCAGCTGATCGCGCTCGTGTCGGCGGTCACGCCAGGATATACGGCGTCGCTTCCGGGCACGCTGATCGAGGACATCAGCTCGACCGACGTCGGCGCACTGTCGCTGATCGACCAGGCGCGGGTCGACCTCGTCGAGTCGCTCACCCCCTACGGGGCCAACGCGTATTTGGCAAACCAGCTCGGCCAGGTCTACGGGGTGCCGATCGGGGTCGGCACGAACACCAGCGTTGAGGTCCAGTTCACCAGCGTCGGCACGAGCGCGTACAACTTCCCGATCAGCGCGGGGTTCGTCGTCTCGGACGGCACGTACCAGTACATCGTCCAGGACGGCGGAATCGTCTCGGCGGCGACCGGGATGACGCCGCTCCTGTCCTGCATCGCCACCCAGCAGGGGAGCTGGGCGGTGCCGGCGAACTCGGTGACCAACATCGTCACCTCGCTGCCGCCGAATGTCGGGCTGACGGTGAACAACCCCGGCGCGGGTGTCGCCGGCCTCGGCTCGCAGACGGTCGCCGACTACCAGGCGCAGGTGCTCCAGGCCGGGCTCGCCGCCAGCACGGGCATGACCCGCTACCTGAAGACGCTGCTCCAGAACGTCAGCGGCGTCTCGGCACGCCTCGTCTCGGTGCGCCAGCAGACCGGCGGTGGGTGGGAGATCCTGGTCGGCGGGGGCGACAACTCGGCGGTGGCCAACGCCATCTTCGAGGGCCTGTTCGACATCACCACGCTGGTCGGGTCGGTCATGTCGCTCGTCGGGTTCACCAGCTCGAACCCCGGCGTCGTGATGACGCTGCTCAACCACGGGTTCGTCGGGACGGTCCCGGGGGTCACGATCTCCGGGGTTAACCCGCCGACCTACAACGGCACGTACACGATCACGGTGCTGACCGAGAAGACGTTCTCGGTCGGGGTCGACACGACCGGGTTCGGCTCGTACATCTCGGGCGGCGTCGTCTCGCCGAACCCGCGCAACGTCGCGGCGACGATCTTCGACTTCCCGGACCAGTACCAGATCCTCTGGGTCAACCCGCCGCAGCAGACCGTGACTTGTGTATTTACGTGGAATACCATCCTCACGAACTTCACCGGAGCCGGCGCGATCGCCCAGCTCGTGCCGCCGGCGCTCGTCGCCTACATCAACTCGATCCCGGTCGGCGGCGTGATCAACATCTTCGAGATGCAGGCGGTCGTCCAGGTCGCGGTGGCCGGGGTGATCTCGGCCCAGAACCTGACGCGGATGGTGTTTAGCGTCTCGATCAACGGCGTCGGCACCGCGCCCTCGCCGGGGACATCCGAGGTGGTCGGCGACCCCGAGAGCTACTTCTTCGCGGTCACGACCGGGATCACGGTGATCCAGGGGTGACCGTTTAAGTTTAGGGGCGTGTAAGCTATAATTGCGGGGATCGAAAGACGTTCGCAGCGTCGATCGATCCCCTGACCATAAGACGAGGTGGAGACGTCCAATGGCTAAGCGAAAAATAACCGTAAACGTAGACGGCGTAAACGAGCCGGTCGCCGAGCTCTATGAGCTGCTGTTTCCGAACGGGAAGCGGTATTGGGGATATACGATTGAGGGCACGCCTAATCGATTTAAGAATGGGCATGTCGCTACGGCCAAAAGAGGTTCCGATATTATTTTATCGCGAGCAATCCGTAAATACGGTCCGGAGAATATAAAAGTATTCGTTCGAGCTATAGGTCCTTTCTCTTACATAAGACGGTTAGAAATCGAAGCAATTAGAGTGTATAAAACAACCGATTTTCGCTTTGGCTACAATATTACATCCGGGGGTGATGGTGTAATTGCGTTTTGGATGACCGATGGGAAGGTCAATAAGAAGTTGGGATTTGAGAGTGAACCTCCTACTGGTTGGCGGCGAGGTCGAACGCTTGCAAAAGAACATAGTGATAATATAGCTGAAGCAAATAAGCGCCCAGAAGTCACCGAACGTAAGAGTTGGATATTTTCTAAGCTAATGCCAAGTCTAGTTTGGATAACTAATGGCGACAAAAATCGTCGGGTACCAAAAGATTTCGTACTGGATTATAGTTGGCGATACGGACGCACTACAAGTGACGCGCATCGGATGGCGGTTGCCAGAGGCGTAGCCACAGTAGCAACTCGCGCTAAGATGGTTGCGGCTTGGCAAGACCCAGTAAGACGCGCCGCGCGCATAGAATGTATAAAAACAGGGATAGCCAACTCTGAAGCACAGGCAAAAAAGATAGCTAGCTTTAAAAAGACGCCTAAAGAACGCCCATTGATGTGGATAACTGACGGAACGAATAGCACAAAACATCGAACTTCTGAAATAATCCCGGAAGGATGGCGACGTGGTAGGAAGTAATTGACTGGGTTTAACTCCCCCGATATAGGAATACAGACTTCGCCTGGTATTACTCAGACGATCCCATCTTTTTTGTACTTCGAATATTCCGACGACGACGACCTCCAGGCGTTCGTCAACGCGTACAACGCCCTCGCGTCCGACTACCTCGCGTGGTTCAACACCATCGACCTGCCGGTGTACCCCAGCCCGACGATCGCCGGGCTCCTGCTGGACTGGGTGCTGACCGGCCTCTACGGCTACCCGCGCCCGGTCCTCCCCTCGGGGCTGACCCACGATCTCGGCCCCTACGGCAGCCCCCGGGTGTTCGGCCACGCGCCACCGTTCGGCGAACTTCTTCGCGTTGGACCATCGATCTTTTATGCTACGTCGGATGACGTGTACAAGCGCGCGGCCACCTGGCATTTCGAGAAGCAAGACGGCAAGTACTTCACGATCAAGTGGCTGAAGCGCCGGGTGATGCGCTTCCTGGTCGGGACCAACGGCACCTCGCCGAACATCGACCAGACCTACCAGATCGGGGTGACGTTCGGGCCGAACCAGCAGGGCAATATCACGATCTACAATTTGTTCCGCACGAACACCGGCGGGGCGTTCGGCCGCCGCGGCCCGTTCGGGCACGCCCCGGTCTACGGGGTGGCGCAGACCAGCGTGCGCAACCTGACGCCGTTCGCGCTAGCCCCGACGTTCAAGGCGGCGGTCGATGCCGGAGCGCTTTCCTTGCCCTTCCAATACCAGTGGGTCGTCCACATCATCGGCTGAGGAATTAGGACAGAATGCCACTGCTCCAGACCAACAACTTCGCGCAGTCGAACCTCGCCGGGGCGATCACCAACGTCGCGACGACGGCGAACCTCACGTCCGGGTCGGGGGTCCTCTTCCCGGCACCGGCGAACGGCCAGTACTACGTCCTGACGCTGAACGACGCGGGGACGGGCCTGGACTACGAGATCGTCCACGTCACCGGGATGAGCGGCGACACGATTACCTCGATGGTCCGCGCCCAGGAGGGGACGACGGCGCTGAACTGGAGCGCGGGCGACCTGGTCTTCATCGTGCCGACCGCCGGGCAGCAGGAGGTCCTGGCCCAGATCCTGGTCTACGCCGGCAACCCGAACACGCACGTCGCCGGGGTGGCGGCCTCGGGGGGCTTCCCTCCGACCTTTTGCTGGGATACTACCGACGCGGTACTCTACGCGTGCACGTCGACCGGCAACGCCGCGGGCGCGGTGTGGACCTCGACCAGCTCGGGCCAGACGGTCACGTTCACCGAATACGCCGGCAACCCGAACGGAAATGTCGCCGGTCAGGCGACGATTCCCCAAAGCTATTGCTGGGACACGGCCGACAAAATTCTTTATGCCTGTATTCAAACCGGCACGACGACGACCGCGGTGTGGTACGCGGTATCCTCGTTATCTCCTATTTCTGGTCCGGTATCGTTCTATGTGAACGCCTCTACCGGCGTCGATACCCCATCGGGAGGCGCGAGCGGGGCTCCGTGGAGAACGCTTCAATACGCATATAATCAGATCGCCACGCATACGAATCTTAATGGGTATACGGCGACGATCAACTGCACCGGCGCGTTCCCGGTCGGGGTAAACGCGACTCTTCCCATTATCGGTTCTCAGGGGGTCGGCTCCGTAATTTGGAATTTGGCGAACGGAGCATCGGTCGCCGTCACCCTCGCCTCTTGTTTTTTGGCCTCGGCCCAAGGTGTGGCGTTCACGGTCCAGAGTGCCGGTGCCGCGACGCTCACGGCCACGGGAAGCGGCGCGTTACAAGGGTGCGGTTTTCTGACTCAGGGGGGCGGACAAATATCGCTCGGTGCTGGTTTAACTTTCGGGCGAACCGACAGCGGCGCATTTAACTCGACCGGGGCGGGATCGGTCATCTTTATTTCCAGTAGTTTTACGACGACGGGGAGTGCCTTCTTCTTATTCCAAGGCCAATCCCTCGGTCAGGTTCAAATCGCTAGTGGTGTCACTTGCACAATAAACACCACGCCGGCCTACAGCCAGGCGGCGGCGCTCGCGAATACTTTGGGGCTCGTTAATTTGGCGGCCCCTAGCGCTATAACATTCGTCGGGGCCGCCACTGGCCCCGAATATCTGGCCGAGGGCAACGGCGTCATCAACACGGTCGGATCGGGCGGCGGACTGTTCCCCGGGAGTTCTGGTGGGTCGGTCGCAACCGGCGGACAGTATTTATGATGGAGTATTCTTATATGTATAAAATTTTTGCTCTATTGACTTCATTGTTTGTCTTCACGGTCGCGCAGGCTCAGACGACTACCCCGAGTGGGGTGATGGTTTACGGTGATCTTAATATTGTCAACACTACTATAAATTCGGCAACTGGGCTCACGAACGGCATGTCGAACGGCAGCGTCCGAGAGATGCTTTATGAGTTTGACGACGCCACGTTGACACTTAACGCCGTCACAAACGCCCTCACGGCCCATATGGTCGAAACTGGCCCCAGCAGCGGTGACAAAGTTGCCCTCATTGCCAATATTTATAATTGTTGCCTCTCATCGAGCGGATTCATCCTCGGCCTCGACGCGGTGGCGATGGGCGATGTGGGTTCAAGCCAGGTCGTGCTCGCCGGGGCGCAGGTCGAAGTAAATAGCCAAGGAGTTCAGCGCCGTCGCTATGGCGTCGAGATCACCGTTGACCCTAAATCGACGACGCAGGGCACGGAGATGGACGCCGCGATCGCCATCGATAGCTTGGGAAATCCCGGCTCACCTTGGTCCAACGCGATAACCATCGGCGATCCAGAAGGATCGATCGTTCCACTTGGGGGTGGCGCCAACATGTTTCATATCTATTCTCCGATGGGAATCGCCAATTTCTGCGACTGCTCCAATCTCACCATGAGTCAATATATCTTCGATTTTGGATCGCCGTATCAAGTGACCGGCGGCGGGATCGTCAAGGCACAGGGCTTCGTGGCGCGAGGGCAGGTTGGCGCAAATTGTCCTGCTGGCAGTTTTAACCCAGCTACAGCGGTGGTGACGAATGGTCTTATTACTACCTGCCATTGAGATGGTTCACTGCGGGAAGTGATCAGGACATGGTGAGGTCGGCGCAGCAAGGGATCGACACCAGGGCGCTCGAGATCGCGGCCGGGGTGCGGGAGGTGCAGCAACGCCACGAGGACGAGTGCACCCGTCGCTACAAAGTGCTCGATAACAGCCTCGTCCAGGTCCACGTGAAGCTCGATGAGACCCGGCGCGAGCGGGAGGAATCCAGCCGCCGCATCTACGGTATGCTGTGGAAGACGGCCGCGGCGACGATCACGATGCTGCTAATGATCGTGGGCTACCTGCTGACCCACGCGGCCCCGTTTCAATCGTTAGTTCACTGACGAGGAACTCGACATGGGTCTCATCATCTTGATTATTTTGGTCATTCTGTTGTTCGGTGGCGTGGGCTCCTGGGCTCCCGGCGGCTACGGCTACGGGTTTGGGCACGGTGGCATCGGGGTCCTCGGTCTCGTGCTCGTCATCGTCGTCATCTTGCTGCTGCTCGGGCGACTCTAATGCTCGGCGGGCATAACTGGTAATAGCGAGAAATGGCTGACGAATCCGAATCGACCGTGCGCCCTGGGATCGGCGTCGACTCCAGGGGCGGGGCAGTGATCGACCCGACCGAGAACGTCATCGCGCTCGTCAAGGCGGGCGAGGTCACGGCGGCGGCGCTGCGCGCGGCCGACCAGCGGTTCCTCGACGCGCAGCTGACGGCCACCGAGAAGCTGCAGAACTTTGCCCGCGAGGCCGAGTCCAAGTTCCAGAACTTTGCCCGCGATTCCCTAAGTGAATTGCAGACGGTGCGTACCGACTCCGAGACGAGACGGATCGATCAGCTCGCCGAGACCCGTCAGGAGTTCCAGAATACGATCCGCGACATGCTCGCCGAGTCGGTGCGCACGACCTCGGCGCTGGTGAGTACGCAGCTGGTCCAGATTCAGGCGACGTTCGATGCTCGGGTGACCAAGCTAGAGCAGGCGCAGCTGACCCAGGCGGGTCGCAGCAGCGTCGCCGACCCCGCGACGGAGGCGGTCCTCAACCGGCTGACCACGCAGGTGTCTGCGGTTAACTCCGAGCTGAGCGCGATGCGCTCGGCCGAGAGCGGGGTCGGCGGGCAGAGGCGCGGGATGACGGACACCAACGCGCGGCTGCTCGCCGTCATCATGACCGTGGCCACCGTCGCCTCGGTCGTCGTCGCCGGGATCGCGGTCGTATCGGCGATGCATTCGCCCCCCGTCCAACCTACCGTCTCGTACGTCCCCACCCCGACCGCCACCCCCGCCCCGATCACGGTGCCGCGATGAGCCAGGCCTTCGACACCGACAGCGACATCACCCCGGCGGTCCTCGCCGCGATGCGCGCGCAGGTCCCGCCGAAGAGGGCGGTGGTCCTCTACTCGCGCAACCTGAGTCCCAGGGTCGTGGCGACGCTGCGCTCCGCCGGGTTCAAGATCGTCGTCGTCTACGAGAACGGCCACGGCGCGGACCCAGCCTACTATACCGAGGCCAACGGGATCGCGGCGGCGGACCGGATGATCGCCCAGGTCACCGCGGCGGGCCTCGCCGGGCCGGGGACGCTATACGTCGTCGGCGCGGACTTCGACGCGAACTCGGCGCAGGTCGCGACGGGGACGGTCCCGTTCTTCGAGGGGTTCAACTCGGTGGCGGTCCCAAAGAGATACTCGGTCGGGTCGTACGGCAACGGCCTGCTCAACCAGGCGCTCGCGGATCAGAAATTGGCGACCTACCACTGGCTCTGGGGCGTGCGCCTGTCGTACGGGAGCGCCGCCTTCCTCGCCTCGGGCAAGTGGCACCTCCACCAGCACGTGACCACGCGCGAGTTCGGCATCGCGGTCGACGAGGACGACATCAACCCGGCATTCGCCAATGACTACGGCGGGTGGTAGGATTCACGCCGTGATGACCTACCTGGCCAGGTTCCTCGTCTGGCGCAAGAATCCCCCCGACGACTGGTGGTGGCACCGTCGGAGGCGTCACATCACCATCGGCCGCCCCGTCTTCACCGACCTGAAAGGTAATATCATGCCCATCAGCTTCCCGTCGAACCAACTCGCCTACTTCCCGCTGCTCGTGAACGGCGCGGCGCCGCCCGCGGCCGACCAGTTCACCGCGACGACGACCGACACCCCGCCGATCGCATCCTACGCGATCGGCGTGATGCCGAGCGGACCCGACGCGGGTGACCCGGCGGTCGTGGTCACCGCGCTCACCCTCGCGGGCGGGGCCGGGACGTTCCAGGTCAAGGACCAGAACGCCAACGACACCGGCGCGTCGGAGTCGTTCACGATCACCGCGCCGGCGATTCCGCCCGGCGTGATCACGGTCGACGACCCGAACGTGATCTTCGCGCCGAACCCGAACCCGCCGACCGCGTAAGAGCGCGCACGCGCGGCCGCGACAGGCGGGGTTGGGTAGTCAAGCGCTACTTAACCCCGCCTTTTCTTTCGCCCCTCCCCGCGGCGCCCCAAGCGGCTTTACGGCCGCTCCGGCTTAGGTTAAAATTAACCTCGTGCTGAAGCGCGCGCAGATGGTGGCCATCGTGGAACTCGCCAAGACGCCCCGACGCGGCTACGACGCGACGATCGAGGCCAGGCGCATCGGGATCACCCCGACGGCGCTGCGCGTCCACGTCTGCAACGTGCGCATGGGTCGCCTGCCGCCGTGCTGGCGCCGCATCCTGGGAGAATCCAAATGAGCGTGCCGCCCGACCCAAACACCGCCGTCGTCAGCGACGTCGCCGCGCTGATCACCGACGTGGTCACAGTCCTCGGCGTCCTCGGTGTCGCGGTGCCCGCCTTCATGCAGCAGCCCTCGATCGTGCTCCAAGTCGCCAGCGCGATTGTCGCGGTGATCTCCGTCGTCGTCTCGCACCTCCAGGCCAAGAGCGTCAAGAATGCGCTCCTGGCGTCCACGAAGGGAAGGTAAGATCATGTTCGCCCAGATCCTCAACCGCACCTGGAAAGTTTCGCCCGAGCAGGGTGCGGCCATCGTCAAGGACGCATTGTCACGCCGCAAGGTCCTCGTCGGCGGCGCGATGGTGTCGGCCGGCGTGGTTCTTGCCGCCTGCGGCATCAACCTCGCCACCCTGACCCCGACGATCGCGGGCTACATCCAGGACGGCGCGCAGGCGCTGCAAAACGGGCTGACCGCGCTCGGGAACCTCGGCGGCAACCTGCCCGCCGGTTGGGCAGCGACGATCCAAACCATCACCGGGTACGTCACGGCCATCAAGGGCATCGCCTCCGGAGTGTCGGCCACGTCGTTGGTGGCGACGGTCGGGACCGACATCTCCAACTACATCCACGACTTCAACGCGATCGCCGAGGCGATCCTCGCGAACCCGGCCGTCGTCGCGCTGGTCTCGACGACCAGCTTCGGGTGGGCGCTGTCGGCGCTGTCGGTCCTGCTGCCGATCGTCGAGCAGGCGGTCAACCTCGTCATCAACATCGTGGTGCCCCCCGCGCCGGTCCCCGTCCCCGCGCCGGCGCCGGCGGCGCACCGCATGATGCGGATGAAGCTGGCGGCCCCGATGGACCCGGCCACGGCGGCCGAAGTCATACATGCCATCGCCGTGGGCGCGCATTAGGCCGTGGCGGCGCGGCGGTGATCCGCCTCCTGACGTTGCTCGCACCCCTCCTGCTCGCCGCGTGCCGCTCGTGCGGGCATGGTGGGCCGTGGTGCTGACCGTGCTCCTGGCCGGCTGCACCAACTGGCAGGTGTACGGCCACTGCTACGGCGTGCGCAGCTACGAGCTCGGCCAGCCCGCTACGCCGCAGCACGCCGCCGAGTGTGAGGGTGATTACTATTTTGACACGCCGTTCGGGCACAAGTTTGCGGGTGAGAAGTGATGCGTTATCTTCGTTCCCTATTCTGGATGATTCGATATCGAGTCTACAACCGCGACCTCTACGCTGGGCCGCGCGCTGGGCGCGGCACGAAGGACAACCCGCTCACCATGGACGATTTGCGACCCGTCATGCTGGCGCTGAGACGGATCGAGTGCGAATGAACATCTGGCAAAGGAAAGTAAAATGCGCGCCCATCTAATCGACCAAACGGGCATCCGGGCCGTAGTAGATGTTCCTGCATTTCCGAAGGAACCACGGATCATCGAGCATCAAAATCAACAATATGCAGTCAACGATCCGGGGTTTACCTTCTTTGGTGGACCTCCCGCTCACGGCGGGATAGGAGAGTATATGGAATATTACGCCGCCGTTCCCTACAAGACTTAATCGGATTGGGTGTCAGCTGGATAAGCATGGAACTATGACTGTTGAACGCCTCTTTGTCGCAGTAGCCCTCATCGGGGTGGTCCTGCTCGCCGAGGGTCGCCACCTGGAGTTTCAATTAAATCAACTGGGACAGGCGCTCCTCGTCTGGGCGATCGCCGTGGGCGCGATCTGCGGCGCAGGGATCGCGCTCGGGCGTTTTGCGCTTTGGTGGGAGGCGCGGCGCTGCCGGTTGCTGCTGAAGATTTACACGGCGGGTTGAAATGACCAAGGACGCGCTGATCATCCTCGCCTCGGCGGTCGCGCTGGCCCTCGTCTGCGGGGGCCTTGAGGTCTTCGTGGGCGATCACGACCCCGGCGCGGTATTCCCCTGGTCGTTTATGGCGATCGTCTTTGCGATCTGTGGCGGCATAGCGGGCGCGCTCGGGAGCGTCGCGTTCCTCTTGTTGCGCTGGGTTGTAAAGTTCGTGCTGTGAGGTTCTGGATTCTCATCTTCCCGCTCCTGCTCGCAGCCTGTGTGCCCTCGCCGATATCGGGGCAGGTCGACCCCGGGCAGTACGTCCTGTGGTGCGAGGAACACCCGCATCTGGGGTCGTGCCCGTGAGCGGGGTCGGCGCCACGTTGATGATCGTAGTTGGGGCTGGCGCCTGCGGCTACTTGGGCGGCCGGTGGTGGCCGTTCTGGGGTGCATGCCTCGGCGGGGCCGCGTGGGGCATCCTGATGAATCTATTGGGAGTGCACGGATGACGGTTCCGCGATCCTCCATCGGGCTCGTCCTGCTGCTCGCAGCCTGCGCACCACAATCGCAACCGGCCCCGGTACCCACGCCGGTACCCGTCGCCGCGACCCCCCGAACCGTGTGCCCTCCGGACCCTGGACCAGGAGAAGTCTGTGCCCCTCCCATCCTGTGCCGCGCCGCACCCGACGCGCTCTACTGGGACAACAAGTGGATCACCAGCGTTTTCTTCAACCCTGAGCAGCGCCAGGGTGCCGCGATGATGATCCTCGGTTTCGAGAGGGCGTTCTGCGGCGGCGCGGCTACTCCGGCCGGGGCCGCGCTGAGGAGAAAGCTGCGGTGAGGGAATAAATTGACGATAGGCGAGATGGATTACGCAAGGGAGCAAAAGAGTCGCGAAGAGGCGGCACAGCAGGAGCGCGAACGGATCTGCACCCTCCTTCGCGACTTGGGTCTCGTCAGCGCTGCCGTGGCAATAGAGAACCAGCAGCAACATCACCACCGCGAGCCGGGTTTCTACTGGGTTCGGTTCAAGCAGCGCGACTTTACCGATCCGCAGCGCACCCACGGCGACAACGCCTGGCCGTGGCTCGAAGACGAGTACCGGCAGGTGGCTTACTACTACGACACGCAGCCCGCTCCGCCGCGCTGGTACTGCCTCGGTGCGTTCCGCGACGAGGACGAGTTCGAGGCCATCGGCGCGCGGTTGCCGAACTTTGATGGACAGTCCAATGAATACCAGCGGGGTTGGCTCGACGCGATGATGAGGGTGCGCAAGTTTGAGGATCGCGAAGTCGGGCGCGTTGTCGCAAACTGGCTGGCGGAGCCACGTATCCGTGGCTTCTGACTAAGGAGTAGGTTGTGATCGGTTCCGGATCGATATACGACTACGACTCGATCCGCCGCGCGCTGCGCCGCGGGGAGGCGGAACCGGAGCTCGAGGTCCGTCACTTCAACGGGCCGAACTGGAACCCGAACCACCTGCGCCCGCAGGCCGCGCGCCTCTACCAAGTCATCCGACAGCCCGTCACCTGGTGCGACAATCCGGTCCGATTTGGCTGGGGCGAGCCGGGCCTGACGTGGTGGTGCACGTCGATCCTGGCGCACACGAGCCACTGGGACTTCCCCGTCGTCGATGGCCGCTCGCTCGGTCCGGTCAAGCTCCCGTCGAGTTGGAGGCTCTCCCGTGGGCGGGACGAGCCGAGGAGCTACGAGGACTTCGTCTCTTTCGAGGGCGCGCTGGCGGCGTTGGCGGGTCGAGGGTGAGAGCCTTCGCGGTGGCAATCGCCCTGGTCCTCGCCGCGCCCGCGCTGGCGCAGCACGTCGTCGATCCGGTGCCGGCACCGCAGGTTCGCCCCCTTCCCACGATCCTGCCTCCCCTTCGGCCGTTCGACGCACCGACCCAGGTCGTGCCGCCGTACCTTCCGCCCGAGCCGCGGCGCTCTTGGGAGTGTGAGCCGAACGAGGACTACGGCAGGCCCGGGCATGAGGGGGAGCCGAGGGACCGCTGCCACGCCCCGCGGTGACCTACACCCACGCGATCAACCTCCGCTACGTGCGGATCGACAACTTCGCCACCTGGGCGATCGCGCTGCGCGAGACCGGCGGCAGGAAGAAGTACACGCACGTCGGCGCGATAACCGACCCCGACGCGAGCGGGGTTCGGTTCGAGTATGGCGCGCGGCACCGGGTCGACGGCGCGCTGAGCGATAAGCCCGGCGTCCAGTATCGCCCGCTCGACTACGCCACCTTCAAGTACCAGGCGCTCGTCTCGATCCCGGTGACGGAGCACGAGCACTACTTATTCTGGGGCGCGCTGAAGGCGGTCGAGGGCTGGCCGTACAGCGACCGCACGATCCTCGGGTTCGTCACCGGGCACAACTTCGACGACCGGCACGGGTTCATCTGCGACGCGGTCGACCTCTGGGGGCTGCGCCACGCCGGGATGCTGCCGAAGGAGCTACACGGCGACATCCGTATGATGGATCCGATGGACAGTTTTTATTTGGCGTTGGGGATAAGGGATAATCGAAAGGTCGGAACGTGAGCGGGTACGAAGATGTCCGTCCCTGAATCTACCTTCAACGCGGTCGCCCAGGCCGGGCACTTCCAGGCCGGGTGCCTCGCGGTGTTCGCTCCGGTCGCGCTGACCCACGACCTGTGGTGGGGCGTCCTCGGGGCCGCGATGATCGTCGCTTTCGCCGCCGGCAAGGAGTTCTGGTGGGATAGATTGTACGAGAGCGCCCCGGTGCGCGGCTCCGGCTGGCAGGACTTCGCCTTCTACTGCCTCGGCCCGCCGCCGTGCCTCCTGTTGTGCTGGCTGACCCGTGCTATGTGAGCGCTGCGGGGCGGAGGTGCGCGAGCGGGTCGTCGGCGACCTGCGCATCGACCTCGACGGGCTCCGGGTCTACTGGCGGGGCATCCGCCTCAAGCCGCTGACCCGACGCTACTTCCTGATCCTCGTCCGGCTGACCGACCACCTCAACTCCATCTGCACCCGGCAGGCGCTGCTCGATGCCGTCGGGGACGAGGGCGAGGTCGACGACCGGAGCATCGACGCGCACGTTACCCGGCTCCGCCGCCGGTTCCGCGAGATCGACCCGGGGTTCGACCGTATCGCCGCGGCGCGCGACTACGGCTACTACTGGAGGACAGATGAGCGAGTTTTGGGGCCTCCCGCCCTCGGTGCGACTGCGCCTGCGGGCGATGACGCTGCCGCGCGCCGACACGCTGCGGCTGTATGAGATATTCGTGATGGAGGGCGAGGCCGCCGCCCTGCGCCTGCTCGACACCGCGGTCCGCGAGCCGGCTCGCCCGCTGGGGTTCGTCGAGCGCTGGACCTACTGGCTGATGATATGAGGGAAGAGATATAGCAAATGGCTAAGAAGCAGCGTATCCCTATTGCCGCCGCACAACGCATCGCCGAACAGTACGGCTACGATCAAGTAGTTATCATCGCTCGTGCGGTGGGAGACGACGACGGCGAGCACGTAACTACCTACGGCGTTGACAAGGCTAATTGCAATGTCGCTGCGCAGATCGGTGACTTCATCAAACATAAGATCATGATGTGGCCAGAACCGGCTACGATCCCCTTAGCCCAATCGTCAGGAATCCGTTAAATGACCGATTACGTTTTAGATAGGATCACCTTCGATCCCAAGGCCTCCATCGCCGCAGGTGCGGCCCATCACCCGTCGCAGTTGAAGCCCATTCCCTGGCCGGCGGACCTGACGCCGATCCCGGAGCATCTGCCGTTCGGACCCGACGACCCGATCGATGCTCCGCTGTTCAAGGTCGATTCCGTCATCGTCACCTGGACGGCGGCCGAGTGGCAGGCATTGACCGACGTGCTATCGCCCGACCACGGACAGGACGCGCCGGGCGTGCTCGCCGCCTACGAGCGCGCGTACGCGTACAACTTCGCCTCTTACCTGCCCGACCTCACCGACCGGTCGCCCGGCCGGGACGCGCGGTGCCTGGCGCGCTACCGGATGAGCATGGGGTGCGGCAAGAACGTGCTGCTCGTGCACTCGATGCTCCACCTCGCCGTCGATGGCCCGAACCTGCCGCTGCGCCGGCTCATCGACCAGATCATCGACGAGACGCAGTGCTCGCGACTGATCACGACCGGAACGGCCGGGGGTATCGACGGTGCACCAGACCAGGGTAAGGCACAGTTGGGCGACGTGGTGATTGGCGCAGCCTGTCACTTCAACTGCAAGAAGCAGTTCGCTACCGCGCCGTTCGTAAACGCTTCGTACCCGACCAGCATCATGACCTCGCCGGTCGACATCAAGCAGTATGTCGAGGAGGGAGAGCCGAACGATGGTGGCCCCGGGTCGCTCGTCGCCGCCAACTTCCCGCAGTTGATTGCGGCGCGGGCCGATAACGATACCTCGTGGAGCTTGGCCCTCGGCAACATCGAGACGACCGACTTCTTCGCGTTTTCGACGACGAGCGACACCTTCGGGCTTCGGGCCTACGACTCCGAGGCGATGGCCGTTGAGATGGACGACGCCACGTTCGGGCTTGTCGAACAGGATCGCAAGGCGGCTGGCAAGCCGACTCCGTGGTGGACCGCCGTGCGTTGTGTCTCAGACCCCGAGATGGATATGTCGAAGTACGCCACCGAAGAGGACGCGGCGACCGCCGCCGGGTTGATCTATCGACGCAGCGGCTACTGGGATGTCATCCCCAGCGCCATCATCTCGTGGCTGCTCGCCGTCGCGTGACGTCGTGAACCTCTTCCCCTGGGTTCCGCGCGCGGACTTCGAGCGACACGAGACGACCGACCGCGACGTTCACACGAAGACCGAGGGTACGCTGACCGAGGTCGTTACGACGCTCAAGCGCGTCGACGACCGGCTCGCGGCGGTCGAGCCGGGGGCGCTCACCGTGCAGATGCGCCAGGCCGTGGCGACCGAGCTCGCCAACCGCGCGTTCTGGACGACGCTCAAGAAGAAGGTGGCGGCGGTCGGGATCGTCCTCGCCACCGCGATCGGCGCGGCGGCCGGGATACACGAGATGTGGGCCGACATCCGCTCGTGGCCTCTGCTGACGAACGTCTTCGGTCACCCGGCGCAGTCAGAACCCTCGCCCGAGCAGGCGCAGCTCCCCTCGGCTGGGCCAAAGCCCGCTCCCGCCGAGGCCCCGTCTCACGGCGGCGCGACGAAGTGAGACTCGCCCTGCTCGCGTTGCTCCTCGCCCTCGCCGGGTGCGCGCCGTATCCCCACCCGATCTACCCCGGCGACTACCCCGGCCCCCGGTACTGCCGCGGCTGCGGCGACGCCGAGGGCGTCCTGACCCTTCCGTAGGAGAGAACCCACGATGCCCACGAACTTGAAACTTGGTCGACTCCCGCGCACCTTCGACCACGTCACCCCAATCTCTAAGTTACGTGCGACTCTCGGCGCCAGCTTGCCAGTCCTGCCCGTGACGCTGAATAACGCGAAGTCACCGGACATCGCGTTTATGTTTCTAAATTCAACTTTAGGTGATTGCACCTGCGCCGGGATGGGCAACGCGATCGAGCTCGTCTTCTACGACGCGCGTGCGGGGTACTTTCCCAAGATAACCGACGCCGAGGTCGAGAAGGCGTACGAGGCGTTTGGCTTCAATCCCGCGCTCGGGATGGACAACAACCCGACCGATCAGGGCGCGAACGAGCAGGACGTCCTGCGTTGGTGGCAGAAGACCGGCTTTCCGACCCCGAACGGTCGCGTGAGAGCCGGCCCCGTGTTCGAGGTCAATCCGAAGGACACCAACGCCATCTGCGAGGCGATCATGGAGTTCGGCTTCGCCTACATAGGACTCGAGATCCCGGGCGCGTTCATGGACGCGACGAGCGAGGGGCCGCCCAACCTATGGACCGACGACCCGTCGTTCTCCGGCATCGAGGGCGGGCACTGCGTCCTGCTGACCGGGTTCGACCGCTCCTCGGCCAACCCGCTCGATTACACGTACGAGGTCACGACCTGGGGGACGAACAGCCAGTACCGGATGCGCGGCGATTTCCTTAAGCGGTACGTCGACGAGGTCTGGGCCGTGTTTCTGCCCCCCTGGGTCGAGAAGTCGGGCAGGACCCCCTACGGACTGACCGAGGCGCAGCTCGCCGCGCTCGGTGGTGAAGTTGGGCAGAGTTTCTGATGGACTTATTGTCTCTGCACTTCGCGCGGCATGCGCTGGCCGAGCAGGCGGTGACGAACCCCCACCTGCTGCCGGCGCTCGCCGCGACCGACGCCGAGATCGCCGAGCGCGTGGCCTCAGCTCCTGTTGGAACGCTCGATCACGATACTCTTATGGGCGCACTCCACGGAATCGCGCGATCGCGATACTGGCCAAAAGTGGCGCGCGAGGTACTCACATCTCGCCCTTTCTGCGCAGCCTGTGATCCCGGGTTATCGATCGCTCATGCTGGGCTTCAGGTACATCATAAATACTGCAGCTTTCACGTCGCCATCCTTCTCGGCCTCGCCTATCTCGAACTCGATCCGCGTAATCTAATCGTGCTGGGAGAGCACGAGGCAAACGCCATTGCGCCAGATCATCACCTTCTTCTAGGCCACGCAGACGACTTTCGACGTGATTGCAATCCGACGATCGATTCTGATATCGTGACCTTTTATGGAGCGTCAGACGAAGCAATTCGCTCTGATTCGCGTTACGCTCTAATAAAGACAAACGCACCACCGGATTGGAGTGACTGGACGGACGCGATGAAGATCAGTAAACGCTCTGATTTATTAGCGAGATTCTCGCCGGATCAGGCTATACTTACCGAGTACGGATTGCCTATTCCTGAGCCAATGTCCACATGGAAACCCTAATCTATTATCTGTACGAACTGTTATTTCCCAACGGGAAGCGCTACATCGGGTATTCGAAAAATCCTCTAGATAGATTCTGGACGCACCAGCACTCATTATCGGAATTGCCCGTCCATCGCGCGGTTCGAAGGCACGGTACTAGCTCTATTCAATTTCGAGTAATCTGCGCTGGAAATCTCAAATATATAGCTGATCTAGAGATAAGGGCCATTGCCGCATATCGTGCGCGAGAGCGAAGATTTGGGTATAACGTTCTCGTCGGCGGTCACATAAGCCCGATGCATACGCCCGGCATCGTAGAGAAGGTTAAGCTGACTAAGGCGAGAACGAAGCCTCAGCGCGTTCAAAAGGCTATAGAGGCACACGCGCGACCGGAGACCAAAGAAAAGCATCGTCAAGCTGTGATCGCGGCTCACGCGAGACCAGATACAAAGGAAAAACATATCGTCGGAGTTCGCCGCGCGTTGAGCGATCCCGACATAAAGAGTCGACAAAAAGAAGGCTCTAAACGTGGACACAACACGGAGGAGGCAATCGAAAATCATCGCGTGGCCAGTACGATGATGTGGGCTGATCCGGCTTATCGAGATCGCGTAACACCGGTAATCGCCGCTGGGCATAGGACACCATCTGCGCGAGATAATCACGCCGAGGCGGCGCGTCTTCAACACGCTAATCCAGTGGCAAAGGCTAAGCATTCTGCTGGGGTCGCACGAGCTTGTTTAGGTACTCGTTGGATCACGAATGGCGTCAAGAATCGCAGGATCCGCGAAGACCCCATTCCCGAGGGATGGTACATTGGTTTTACGTGTCGCCCCGCTCTGCTCGCTCGCTTCGGGATCACGGTGGGGCCGTATGCCGCGAGCGGGTGAGGTGACTGTCTCGTCGCGCGTATCGAACCCCGCCCCTCTCGGCGGGGTTTTTCTTGCCCGTTATATCCTCATAGAGTCACTTCATTTGATGCTCACACCTCGGACACGTCGGCATCTCTGTCGTGTTCTCGTCGCAATATGAACAGTAACGAAGCCGCACCATATCGGAAACCATTTCGCGCGGGCGATCCAATTGCCGCTGTAAGTCTCGAGTGGCTTCTCGATATGCAGCCGATGACTTTGGTTGTCTCATTTCCCTTGAACCCCAATAAGAGCTATCGCTTGACGCACAGCGTCAGCTAGTGAGTTGCCCTCGGCCTGAACCTTGATGATTCCTGTTCGATCAGCGTTAGCAGTTCCGAGTTTGCAGGTTGCGTGGCCATCCTTAAGCTGGAGCCCAGCAACGTTGTAATGCTCGCACAAATGGTCTAGCGCCCACCCCTCCGGAATGGCGGCGATTGCGTCGTCAAGGCTGCTTGATGGATCGTCCCACCACGTTTGTTCGCGCTGGCCATTTGGTCCCTTGCGCGTGCCCACGTTAGTTATACATGCGCAGGGTTTTTTCTTTCCCTTTGCTGGTGCGCCGCAGTTCGCGCAGCGCCAAATTAGGAAGTCGGGAACACTCACGCTCTTAACCCTATATTAGAGGAATCTCCGGCGTCGACAGCTGCGGTGATGCCACGTCGTCGGTTACAGCGCGATTCCCACCCACAGCCGGTAGGCCGGCATGTCGGCGATATCGCGCCGCCCCGCCGCCGTCGCCTCGTAGAGCTCGGCGATCGCCTGGGTCATCGCGTCGTCGAGCGGCGTCTTCCCCTCCCGGCGAATGCGCGATGCCCCGACCCAGAAGGACGGCAGGTAGTAGCAGCCGATCGGCACCTCGGCGGGCGGCGGGGCGGCCCGCGTTCCGTCAGCGTCGCTCATCTCTGAATCTCTCTAACATCTGGCGGCAGTTCTCGACGAACTGCGGGTCCTGCTCGACGACCCTCTCCAGGGGCGCGATCACATAGCCCGTGAGGTTGAGCCCGCGCTCGTCATTCATCACCTCGCCGTCGCGGACCTCGATGTAGCACAGCGTCAGGCGGGTCAACCCATCCCGCCCCCGGCCGATCGCCCGCGCCACGGCGGTCAGCAGCCGCTCGTCGAACTCGAGCTCCTTCTCGTCGGCGTCGGGGACGCATCCCCGCGCGCATTCGGCGAGCGCCTCGCGCGCCAGGTCGCGGTCGGAGGTCATAGCGTCCTCCACGGGCCATCACCTACCCGCCAGCGCGGCGACTTGTCGTCCAGCGGGTCGCCGTATCGTATGGAGATCGCGTAGTCCTCGGGCTGCCAGGCCCACGCCCACCGGAGGATGCGGACGGCGAGGACGATCAGCTTGATCGATACCCACCGGCGAATCTGGGTCTCGGTCACCGCTCCACCGCCCTGCGCAGCCGCCTGATGGCACTCCGCGCTAGATCGAAAAAATCAGGGGTCCAAATCGATCCATCCCCCGGCGGCTCCAGTTCCTTCGCTCGCGCCGCGATCCGGTCGCACAGCGCGCGACCCCTGCGGGTCAGCGAGACGATCGTGCGCCGCCGGTCCTCGGGGTCGGGGTCGACCAGGACCAGGCCACGATCGACCATGCGGTAGACGTTGTAGCTGACGTTGGTCCCATAGTAGACATCACCGTCGAGGTCCTTCATCGCCAGGCGCCGGTCGCCGAGGCGCAGGATCATAAGGCACTGCTGCCCGGTCAGCCCGTCGAGCGCGACCGCCCGCTCGAACGCGGCGGCGAGCGCCTCGACCTCGCCCATCAACGAGAGGTGCGGGGTCATCAAAACGGTACCTCCTCGTCTTCGGGCGTCCAGGCCGCGTCCCTCGTCGGGGCGTCGCGGTTTACCAGCGCGACGACGAGGTCGAGCAGTTCGATCGCGTCGTCCGAGACGAATGTGGTGACCATGACCGGACGATCGTTGGCATCGCGGATGAACTTGGTGAACGGACTATCCCCATCGACCCGCCACGGCCGGGGCCAGCGTTCGAACGGGTCGACCCGCGGCGCGGTCTTGAGCAGGTGGGCGCCGACGAACCTCCCGAGCGGGGTATGGGCCGAGACCCCGCCCGTCGCGGTGGCCTGCTCGCTGGTGACGCGCACGACGGTCTCGGACGGGGTGAGCGAGTCGTAGAACACCATCTCCGACTCGTACTCGTCCTTGGTCGCGTGGAGCACGTCGAGGACCAACTTCTCGTCGTCGGTCGCGGCGACGTGCTGCTTCAGCCGGAACTCGGCCAGCCACGGCTCCTTGAGCGTGCGGTCCTCGGTCAGCGCGGTCTCGGCGAGCAGGTTGTAGGTACGCCGCGCCGGCTTGGGCAGCGTGTAGACGCGCAGGCCGCGGTAGTAGAGGTGGCGCGAGGGCGCCTCGAACACCTCGACCTCGGGAGCCGAGGACAGCGGGCCACGCTCGCGCGTCGCGTTGGGCAGGAACACCTCGTCGCGCGCCTCGTGGCAGGCGATCAATAGTTCACTATAAACGGCGATTCTGGTACGCTCGGCCGCACCCATGACCGGATCGAACGATGCCCCGTTCGTATAACCACTGTCGTCCGCGATATACGTCCTCCCGCCCTCGTCGACCGTGTTAGCCTCGAGCTCGCGGTAGATCATCCACGGCTCCCAGAAGGCGCCGTAGCCGGTGGTGTAGGGCAGCTCGCGCCGGTCGTGCGGGCCGATCAGGTCGATGACCTCGACCTCGGAGCCGCGGAACTCGTCGCGCCGCGTGGTAAACTCGTAGCGGTTGCGCCCGACCCAGATCACCGGCGGCGTGCCCAGGCGGGTCAGCGCGGCGCAGGCATATTTGAGGCCAGTGCCGAACTGTCCGATGGGGTTGGTCGTGTTCGGCTTGGCCGAGACCCCCATCATCGTTAGTGACTTCAGGTCTATCAGGCCGGGCGTCTCGAAAACTAAAGCGCGGGTCATGTCAACGGCTCCGTTATCCGTTCGCTGATCTTTTTCTCGGTCGTCTCACCGAGGATAAATTCAACGTCGATTACATCGCCGTCGCGCAGCTCGTCGAAATGCTCGCAGATGTAATTATGAGCTACAGTGAAGGTGCGGTCGCCCCACTCGTAAGGGTCAGCCGTGGCGCGCCCATTACCGGTTAGTCTTGTTAGAAGTATTGCATACGGGGCTACTTCGGGATAACCACAACGACGTAGGAAATACCGCTGTGCTGCGATACCGTCATTTATAAGCTGCACGAAGTTCGTGTGACGCTGGACTTCGGTAAGTTGCCCGTCTGGTGCTAAGCGACCAAGATCGATATTACCGGCAGTCATTTCGATAGCTAACACCGGAATGAACGTTAGCCGATCACGAATTTCTAAAGCTTTAGCTATCATCTCCCCCACGCCTCCGCGAGTTCGCGGCGCGCCTCGTCCTCCGAGCCGCACTCGCCGTGGTCGCCGTTCTCCGCGACCCAGTACCAGCCGCCGCTCGGCGGGACCCCGACGAGGCCGAGGAAGTTGCCGTAGGGCGGTCGCCGGCGCTTGGAGTCCCCGTCGTAGACCAGCGAGGCGCGGGCGAGGTCGACGGGCAGCGGGAGGGAGTTCATGGCCACAACTCCATGGCGGTGACGGCTTCGCCGCGCAAGAGGCGCCGGTAGGCCGACTCCTCCATCGTGCCCCGCCGCTGGTTGCACTCGTAGTGGGCCAAGGCCAGATTTGACGCCGGCGACTTTCGAGGGGCACCGTTCGCGCGGGGCACGATGTGCTCTCGCGTCGGCGCTCGCGGGTGGCTGGCGTGGACGTCGAGCGCGACCTCCTCATCGCACCAGCAGCACACGAGGTTGAATTTTCTCGCGAACGCGACGAGGCGGGGAGACAGCCGCCGCGACCTATTCAAGTCGTGTGCGGCGCGCCCAAACGGTGCGCCCCTCGTCCTCTCTGGGACGCGCACAGACTCGATCGCCATCTTCTGCTTGGCCGCGGCGGAGTGCGCCGCGCGCCGGTGCTGCTCCAGCGCGTTGGCGTCGACGCAGGCCTTCTCGCACTCCGGGCACGCCAGGTAGCCGTGACTCGCGACCATGTGCGCTCCACGCTCGCACGACCGTGGCAACCACGAGTCGCAAAGGCGGCAGAACCAGACGTAGTTCGAGCTCACGTCACTGGCTCCTTTAACTTGTCGACGAGCGCGGAGCAGCACCGGCCGCAGAGGCTGAGCGTGAACTCTCCGCAGTTGACGTCGAAGTCGACCGTGGTCGCCGCGCGCTTCCCGCACTCGTCGCAATGACCCCAGGTCCAATCGCCGCCCATGATCCGCTCGACCTCGTCGGGGTCCGGGTTCGGACCCAGCGCCAGGAGCTTCGCGTGTGACTCACGCGCCGGGGGTCTCCCGAGGTGGGGCCACCCCTCGGTCCAATAGGGGGTGCGCATGTAGCCGTTGCGCAGCTGATCCGCCGCGTCGCTGGCGCGCATCTGCCGGGTGACGATCTTGCTCACGTCACTGGCTCCTTAGCCGGCAGGCCGGCGGCGAGCGCCTTGGCCTTCAGCCCGTCGAGCGAGACCGAGTCGCGCATGTTCGCGCCGGACCTGACCGAGCCGAACTTGCCGACATAGATGTAGAACCCGTCGCGGCGCGGGTCCGAGAAGACGACGCGCTTCGCGGTGTCCCGCCTGGGCTCGCGCCGGTAGCCCATGCGCTCGAGGCCGCGGATGATCTGCTCTCGGAGGGTCATCAGTCGTTCCTCGCGTGCAAGTACTCGCAGCCCCGCAGGCCGCCGTACTCCTTCATCGCTCTTCCTCCTCCCGCCGCCGCGGCGGGTCGATCTGCATGTCCTCGTCGCGGACGTAGATTAGCGTCTCCTTGGCCCGCGTCGCGGCGACATAACACAAGTTGAGTTCCTGATCGTAAGCCCACGCGCTGCGCGCTGCGCGGCTGGGCATCAGCTCCGGGCGGAGGACCGCGACCCGTGGCCATTCACGACCCTTTGCCTTATGCGCGGTCGACAGCGTCAGGACGACCCGTGCGCCCTCGGCGGGGTCGTCGAACAGCGAGCGGATGCGGCGGATCAGCGCCGGCACCGTCCGCTCGCCCTCGGGCAGTGCCTCGGCGATGACGACGACGCAGTCGACGCGGTCGCGCGCCGCCTCCGCCTTCGTCTCCTCGCCCTTGGCCAGGAACTTCGACGACTCGCGGTCGCGCCAGGCCTCGAGTCTCTCGACCAGCCGGTCGATCCCCCGCGCCCTCTGCTGCTCGATCAGGTTGACCAGCCCCTCGCCGATCTCGCGGCCGGCGATCCGGCAGGCGCGCCCGCGGGCGATCAGCCCGTAGGCGAGCGAGACCAGCGGGGCGGTCTGGCGGCAGAGGACCGCGTCCTCCGGCCCCAGCCGCGACAGCGCGTCGTGGAGCGGCACGTCGTCGGCGACGTCGCCCTCGACCGCCGCGTCCGACGGCTCGATCCGCGGCACCCAGGTCTGGGCGCGCCCGACCACCGCACGCGCGCAGCGGTAGGAGACCGAGAGCGGCAGCTCGCGGGTCTTGAACTCGCGGGCGATCAGGTCCATCGCGTCGGTCGAGGCACCGGTGAAGCCGTAGATCGACTGGTTTGGATCTCCGACCGCGTAGAGGCGGCCGCCGTCGAGCAGCGAGAGGTGGAGGATGGCGCGTCGGACGGCGTTCGTGTCCTGAACCTCGTCCGCGATCACCACGTTGTTCCGCCAGAGCCGCAGCTTCCACAGGCAGACCAGATAGAGCATGTCGTCGTAGTCGACCCAGCCCCGCTTGGCCGCGTCGTTCGAGCGGCGCAGGAGGTCGCGGGCGATCGCGACGCCGGCCGCTGGCTCGGCGTCGAGCGTGTCGAGCGACAGGCCGTGGTGGTCGACGAGGTCCCACCAGCGGTCCTCGACGTCAGGGACCAGCGCGCCGACGCCCTCGCCCTTGGCGAAGCCGACGAGCTTGACCGCGAACGCGCCGTAGGTGTTGAACCGCTCGACCCCCTCGTCGTCGACGTACATCAGCTCCTTCAGGATGCGCCGGCACTTGCCGTCGTCAACCCGGATCTGCCCCTCGGGCAGCGCCAGGAACTTGCGGATCGCGGTAAACCCGACCGAGTGGAACGTGCCGGCGCGGACGTGGCGGTAGGTCTTGCCGTCGCCGAGCGCGCGGAGCTCCTCGACCGCCGCCTTCAGCTGGCCGGCGGCCTCGACGTTGAACGCGAACATCTGGACGTGGAGGCGGTCGTCGAGGAAGCGGACCGCGTTCTTCATCGTCGTGGTCTTGCCCGACCCGGCGACCGCGTTGACCACGACCGAGCCGCGGCCGAACTTGAAGTGGTCGAACACCGCCGCCTGGTACGGGCTCGCGGGGTGCCCCGAGAGCAGCGTGTAGGCGGGGGCGCTATCGACGCGCGTCCCGGTGTCTCTCGCGTCCCCCGCAGCTGCGGGCGCTAATTCTCGGGTGTCTACGGCGTAGTCGCCCGACCGGACGACGTTGCGGTGCTCTCGGGTCAGCCCCTGGTGGGCCGGCGCGACCGACGCGCCGCCCTCGATGACCGTCTCGCCGGTGGCGTGCTCGGGGCAGCGGACCTCCCAGACGCCGGATATCTTGACGGCCTCGCCGGCGCCGGCGGCGACGTTGGAGAGGCAGGTGGCGCAGCGGCCCGGGCGGCGGTTGATCATCGGGCGATCCCTAGAAAGCGCTCAACGACCGCGTCGTCGCGACCCTCTAAATTCGCGCGACGAGCGCGCTCTCCAATCTCGACTAAGAACGCAGCGCGGGCGGCTACGCGAAGAGAGCGAAGCGCGTCGCGAGTCACTTTCTCGCGCTTCTCAACCTCGGCGCGCTGGGCGCGGAGGCGAAGGGTCTTCTCTAAGAGCGGGTCGGTCTTCATGAGGGTCTCCTCGGTTGGCGGATCAATATATACGCCGTCGCGAGCGAGAAGTAAATACCATTTCGTCAGCCGGCGGCGGATAATTTAGCATCGTGACTCCCGCTTCGAGGGAAGCGGTAGCCCCGTTCCTCCCAAAATCCGACGATCTCGGCCGCGCCGGACTCCTCCTTGGCCAGGAACGTTGGCTTGGACGCGGCGAACGGCGCCTCGGCGGCGATCTCGGCGAGGGTCATCCCCGAGCGGCGGCGGGCGATCCGGCACAGCTCCCCGACCGAGGGGCGGAGCGCGCCGAGCGCGCCGACGAGCGACTCGACCTCGTCGGCGTCGAGCAGCGTCGAGCGGCCGGCCTCGAGCTTGGCGTACGCGCCGGTCGATATGCCGAGCCGCGCCGCCACCTCGCCCTGACCAGGCCCGGCACCGGCCCGGCCGCGGCGGGCGCGGACGACGATCGTGCGCTGCCTGTGTCGCCAGGTCCACAATCGCTCCGCGGCGGAGAGCTCGCCGAGGTCGTAGAGGATCGGGTCGGTCACCCGGGTCGTCTTGGTCAGCGGCACAGCAGCCTCGCCAGTTCTTTCAGGGGAAACGGGCCGACGGCCCGCAGGGTCGGAGTCGCCTCGGCGCCATCGCAGAGCGACCGCGCGCCGGGCGCGTCGAACGCCAGCCAGGTGCGCGACCTCGGCTCGATGCCGAACAGCGTCCAGCGCCCTCGTGCACGGACCTCCTCCTCGCCCCACATGACCTGCTCGAGCGTCAGCTTCCTGGGCCGGAGGGATGCGGTGAAGATCTTGGCCTCGAGCCAGCCGGCGACGCCGTGGAGGCGGTAGTACCAATCCGGCCACCCGAGGGACGTCGCGACCTCGACGCGCCTGAACAGCCCGAGCGGGCCGAGGTGGCGCCGGATGGCGTCGTTCACCTGACTCGCCTCGGTCACCTCACCCTCCCGCCTGGAGGAAATCAAAGAGACTTACCGAATTATCGTCTAAATCCGTCTTAATTTTTACGTTTCGGCGATACTCGTCGAAGGGAACAAAGCTACTTCGACGATTGTGGTTACTAATATGGCCATTTACCCATCGCTGAAAGGATTGTTGATAGTCATTTCGGCGATCCTTGGGCATAACGTATATGTCGACGCCCTGGTCGTGGAGTAAACGAACGCGGTACATATCTTCTTCAGGGGACGTATCGTGCCCGATCAACACGTAAAATGACATCTGCCACGGTTTGATGCCGGCGCCTCTCACGCGCTCGATACCGCGTAGGATCAGTCGCTCGTCGCGGAAACGATCCCATGCGAAGTAAAGTTGATGCCGCGTATCTCGAAGATTAGTGAAACGCACCGAGGCGAGCGCTCTACATTGTTCTTCCGTAATAATTCTAATATTGAGACCCTGGGAGAAGCAGACTTTTAGATCGAGTGACTGAATCTCGGCGATGCATTCTCGCCACTGGGGATTACCGAAAAAGTCATTATCGAGCAGAATAAGAAAATCGCTATCCTGAACAATTAGATCGCGAATGTGAGCGTAGGCGAAAGCGTGTCCCTCGCGGGTGGGCACTGAACAAAAGTCGCAGCGAAAGCGGCAACCTCGCATCGCATATCCCATATTATGGATGAACCACGGATAGAGACCATAGTGAGGAATCATGTTATCGATTTCAGATGGCAACTTCTTTGCGTGAGGTCCGAGCGCACCATCCCAGCCGGAACCGCCGATCTCCATGCGCGCCGGGTCCAGGTACGAGTCGTCCGAGAAATCAAAAATTTTAGAGGCGTAGATCTTGTCGTAGGTATCCTGAAGCAATGGAACGTAGGTTGACACGTAATCACCTCGATCGAGGTGGAATTGCGCGAGTTTACTTAATGCAAGATTGGGGAGCACCGCGGTGGCATCTACGTCGTAGAGGGCGATATTCACCTCACCCTCCCGCCCGGGTGGCGCTCACTGGCGCGCTCGGCGGCGTCGCGCACGACCTCGAGCTGACGGTCGGAGAGGTAACCCTTGGTCTCCCACTGCGCGTGGATGTCCTCGAGGACGTCGAGGAACGACCCCGAGGCGGAGTCCATCGCCAGCTCGAAGTCGCGGTCGAGGCCGGCGTGGCGCTCGCTGAGTTGCTGGGCGACTCGGCGCGGTGGCTGGACCGGTGGCATCGGCGCGCGGACGTGCTCCCGCTCGCCGATCTGGTCCTGGATGGGTTCGGACGATGGTTCGCCGAGGTCGCCGAGGTCCATCACGGTGATGACTTTTGAGAGCGCCATGTCCCAAGTGAACCCGTTCCGCGCGATGATCTTGGTCGCCGCGCGGAAGTGGGCGACCGACTCCGCGTCGTTGTCGGTCCCAGCCGCCATCGTCATCAATTTTTTGAGGAGGCGGAACTCGTCGGCGGTCACGGCAGCGCCTCCGTCGGCGGCGGCCCATCGGGCGGCATGTAGAGGACCGGCTTCCTCAGTCGGATGGCCAGGGTAATCTCGGCGTTGACGCCGGTCGACTCCCGCCATCCATCCATCGTGACGACGATGACGCCTATAGAAGCGCGGATCATGATCTCGTCGAATGCGGCCCACTGGTCGAAGTGACCGGCAATCTGGCCGATTACCGCGATGTTGTGAGTGTGTGGAATCGGCGCGAAAACCTGAACGCCGGCGCGAAAGCAGATCGCCGCCGCAGCGCACGCCTCCATGTGGGCGGCTTCGACTCCGCGCGGGTGCCTCGTGTAGGGCGTGGCGAGGTACCAGAATCCGGTCACGAGCAACCCCCGTCCGACGAGCCGCAGTTGAGGCACGTGAGGCATGTTCCGGTCCGGATCATCTGGGTCCCCCCGCAGGTCACGCAGATATCGCCCGAGAAGCTCGGCGGCTCGGCGCGGCGATGTGATGGCACGCCCAGCGTCTCGGGCGGGCACTCGGCCCACCCGGCCTCGTCGGCCAGCCGGCAGACGCAGTCACGCACGCTCCCCCCGCGGGCGCGACTGCAGTGGCTCATCGCGACGCTCACTTGGCGCCCCTCCAGAGTTTGCGCGCCAACCCGCCCTGCTGGGGCTCCACCGTGATCCCGTCGGCCAGGTCGTCGATCTGGACCTCGTAGGTCAAGAACGTCTGGCCGCAGGCGCAGCGCCTCTTTCTGATGACCATCTTGGCGTGCGGCCTGGTCTCGATTACGTGACTGTTGCAACCCCCGCACGAGTCGCACAGTAGGCCAAACCCGAGACTCTTGATGCGCGCCAAACCGTTGTTGCTCATGCCACCGCCTCGCAGTCGTAGAGGCCGGTCGCGCGGACCTCCGCCAGCGCGGCGTGTGCCTCGGCGTCGTCAAGCAGGTGGTGCCCATTCAGCTTGATCGGCGGGCCGCCGGGTCGGCGCCTGACCCTGTACACGACCGGGCCGACATCGCGGGCCTCGAGAATCTCGCCGTTCGAGTGTAATAACTTCACGGGTTCGCGAACTCCCGGCAGATCCGCATGGCGGCGATCGCCTCGCGCCGGTACGACACGGCGAAGCACGGCATCCGCGTGAGGTGCGGTGACGGGTCGGCGTCAGGCGGGTGCTGGCAGCCGTCGGGGCAGCAGATCGCGCGGGCCACCGCGGCGACTCGCTGCTCCTCGCGCGTTCGGTCGAGGTCCTCGACGGCGCTCACCTGTCAGCCCTCCCCATCCCGAAATGGCACCGCATATGACTCGCCGGGTCGCGCGCGGCCCAGAACCCAGCGAAGACCGTCCGCAGCTCGCGGTCGGCGAACTCCATCTGCGCCTCCCAGGGCGGGCAGCGACTGCCCCCGAGCGCGAGCACCTGGCGGCGCCGGACGCCAGCCCACTGTCCGAGACAAACTCCGTTGACGCCTATGACGTCGGGCCGGAAGCCGGACTCGCGCCCGACGTAGGCGAGGACGGCGTCGCGCTGCGGCGGCGAGTAGCCGTGGGCCGTGAGCCAAGTCGAGATGGCAAAGCAGAGCGCTACGGTGCATTGTGGCATCCACCCGTCCGATGCGTCATTTCCAGGGCGTCTCTGATCATATTGGCGTCGGCGAAGTTGGTCCGGCAGATCACCCGACGCGTGACGATGCGGCTCGTGTCGAGGACTTCGTAGACAGCCCGGCCGCCGCCCCCGGGGCACCGCTCGACGAGGTAACGCGCTCCCGACTGGGCGACGGCGTTAACCGCGGATTGGTTAGCCAGGGGCGGCGCTGCCGGGCTTGGCAGTTCAGTGCTGTCCATCGCGATCACGTCACGTCGAGCCAGCCGCCGGGCCTCGTTATCCACCGCGTCTGCGGGTCGCGCATCTTCAGCTTGGCGATCACGAGCCTCCGGGCCACCTCGTTTTCCACGTCGTTGACCGCGTCGATTACCGAGGCTAGCGGCACCACGCCGTCGACCTGCGAGTCGATCGGCTTCCGCTCCAGTGTGTCGTTCATGCTAGTTTCCTCTCGCTGCTGTTCGTCATCACGTCGGCCCCGAGCTCGCCGGCGAGCTTCTCGGCCTCGGCGACGTAGCGCGGGTAGTCCAGGTCCAGCGGCAGCGTGTTGACCAACTCGGGCAACGGGCGCGCGCCATCAGTTTTCGCAACTTTACGGGAACCGTCGGCGTAGGAGATCGCTTCGCCGTTCGTTGACCAGTAAAACCTGGCCACCCGCCCGACCTTGTGGCCGCGCCACACCGCGCCACCTTTCACGTTGATGACCGTCACGAATTTTCGCGGGTCGACGCACCCGCGGATCGTCTCGGCGAGCGGCGTCCCGTCGGTAACCAACCGCAGGACTGCCTCGGATAGGATGATCATTTGGGGGTTCTTGCTCATTTGCCCGCGCGAGTCGCCCTCGCTCCACGGGTCGGCCAGCGGCCCCTTTCTTTTGCTTTTTCCATCCGTCTTGATGGCGAGGTACGAATTGACCGATGCGTTGTAGATTGAGCGATAATCCGTCCGTTCAGTCTGGAACCCTGTCTGTTGTTCCCACTCGGCTACGATAGAGATAAATTCAGCTTCCTTGGCGCGCGAACATATCACTATCAATCCATCCGTATTTGCGGATTGTACAGGGATACCATTCGCTTCAAATTTCTCTATGAGGGTTAGCAAACTCAGCTGCCCCGTCAGGGTTATTGCCAATAGCAAACGCGGGGCGTAGAGCGCGCTGTACGATGAACCGAGCTTTCCGAAGACGCCCACCGCCGATACCTTCTCGCCGTCGGCCTTAGCCTTCCAGCGGTCGCGCTCGACCTTCAACTCAGTGATCTTCTCTCGAATCTGGTGGGGAGTCACATCGAGCCCCGTAATATTTCTATGGCAGCCTCCAACGTGACCGCATAGCCGAGATACTGACGTTCGTGATTAACGGTCCGACGGATTACGAAGCCCTTCTTGGGATGAACCGTGATCCCCTTTACGCCGGTTTGTGAATCGCGGCGCAGCCGGTGCTCGTGTTGAGCACGGCGTTGCCGATCCCACAGGAACTCGTAGCACCTTAGATCGCCAGCGTTATAGAGACGGACAAACTCATCCCGTCGAGAGACAGCCTCTTCAACGGTATCGAAATTGCCAAGATCATATCTAATCTTAGCGTCATCGTACCGAGCATTAAAACCGTTCCCGTTCTTGAGGGGAATTACGCCGGTTGCTCCTGTGGTATTATTCTTAAATCTCCTACGATTGCGCGTCTGCTCTGCGTCTGTCGCCCATACACAATTCTCGGGAGTGTAATTTCCATTGTTATCTTTTCGTTCGATGCTCATACCTTCAGGTCGCGGCCACATATCCTCAGCGAAATTGACGAAGTCTTTCCACCTATCGCAATAACTTATACCGCGACCGCCGTAATTTATGTAACTTGAGTCGTCTGGATTATCACATCTGCACTTCATCGCGGCCCAGCAGGAGTACAGCGGATGCTTTCGCACTCGGTATCCGTGAACTAGAACCCCGCGGGAGTGATAAGTATTACCCACGCTCAACCTCCTTTAGTTGAGCTTCAAGTATAACTATTTCTTTTTCTATTTGTTGCTGTTTCTTCTTTGCTTCAAGTCTTTCCTCAACAAGCTCTCTATAAACATCGAGGAACTTTGGCCCCATTGCTGGAGGGTATATCCCAAGTTTCAGGATGATGTTCGGATATTGGCTGGCAACATCGATGTCGATCAATAAGCTATCGTCGTCTGAATGCAGAGCACGATGAGCCTCGGTCGAGTGCAGACCGCCTAGACCGAAAGAGTATTTGTTACCACTAACCTCGATCGTTAGATTTTTTAAGAAATCAGGTGGTTCTATCTTACCTGCCGGATCAGCGATAAACTCAGCGGTGCGCAGTTTACTTAGGAGATCAACGAGTTGTGGTTCTCGAAACTCGATAAATTCCGGTGGTTCGTAACCGAAACGTGAAACCTCGGGCGGTCGGCGATCGATGCGTTTTCCTAATCTTTGCTCCACACGTTTCTTGACTATCGCTTCTCCTATTTGACTGTCGCTCTTGCTCCGCAGGTCCATCCCGACCGACTTACCCAGCGCGGCGCGGAGGGCGAGCGCCGGGACCATCGCCTCGCGGAGCAGGCGGGTCGCGTCGAGGTCGTTGAAGCAGTAAAGCGTGGCGACGTTCATCTCTTCGGGGATCAGGTACTTGTCCGGGTCGAACGGCAGGTCGACCAGGAACCGGCCGTGGAGGCGCGCGTGGAGCATCTTCAGCCCCTGGCGGACACTGGGGTTCGGCTCCATCAGGTCGACGTGGTCCACCCGCAGCGGGGCGACCCCGAGCTCGCGCTCGACCTGCCAGCCGCGGAGGTTCTCGCGGATGATTCTGTCGCTCGCCGCCTTCAGCGCGGCGTTACTCGCGCCCGACAGCGCCAGCGCGGTGATCGGCAGGTCGTACGTCGTGCCGTTGAACGTGACGATCAGGTTCTCGCTCAGTACCCGCCGCAGCCCCTCGACGTCGAGCGGCGACCGGTCGGAGAGCTCGAACGCGCAGCGAGTCCCGTCCGAGAATCGCTCGAAGCAGAACACCGCGAAGTTAGGGAACACCTCGACGTCGAATCCGACCGCGGTCTTGGCGGTGCTCAGCCGCCCGAAGTCGATCCTCTCTACGCCGGCAGCCCTCAGCTGCTCTCGGTGGTGCGCCAGGAACGGGTCGACGAACGGGGTCCGGGTATCGGGGGCCGCGCGCAGCTCGACCCGCCTCGTCTCCTCAAACACCAGCTTCGGCCGGGTCGGCTCGATGCGGACGCGCTGCGGTGCATTTGTGGGCGCGGATGGCGGGTTCGGCGGTTCGGCTGCGCGCGGCGGCGCTATCGTCAGCCTGCGCGCGTGCCCGTTGGGCTGCGCCGGCCCCTCGAACTCGACGACCTCCGGCAATGCGACTGGAAAGCCCCCCGCGGGTTCATCCTTGCGCCGGCGCACTACCTCGGCGAACGGTTCACCGTCCAGCGTGGCGCTGCACCCGGTGAAGTTCTGCCAGCGCGCGATGGCGACGTAGACGTAGAGCGGGTTCAGCTCGACCGCGAGGCAGCGGCGCCGCTCCATCTCGGCGGCGATGATCGTGGTGCCCGACCCCGAGAACGGTTCGTAGACCGCGTCGCCCTCGGCGGAGTTGTTGACGATCGGGCGGCGCATGCACTCGATCGGCTTCTGGGTGCCGTGGCCGGATTCGGATACAGTATGCTGGATGTCCCAGACCGTTGTCTGGTCGCGCCCGGCGTTCCAATGTCCCTTTTCACCTTTTCGCACGGCGTACCAGCAAGGCTCGTGCTTCCAGTGATAATCTCCTCGTCCGATCACAAACCGCGGTTTGTTCCAGATGATCAAACAGCGGATAACAAAACCAGCGAGTTCTAAGGAGCGTTGCACCTCGCTGATATGCCAAGAGGCATGCCAGACATATGCCGTGCTCCCAGGAAAGAGCCGCCACGCCAGCGACCAATCGACCCATTCATCGTTGCTCACGGTGCCGATGGCCCTCCCCCCCGCGAGCATATAAGTTCTATCTGGAGAAAGTGATTTATTGCGCCAATCAGGATCGTACTCGACCCCGTACGGCGGATCGGTGACCATGAGATGCGGCTTCTCCCCCGCCAGCACCCGCGCCACCGTCGCCGCGTCGGTGCTGTCGCCGCAGATGATCCGGTGGTCGCCGAGCGTCCACAGGTCGCCGGGGCGCACGATGGGATGGTCGGGCAGGCCGGGCGCGGCGTCGGGGTCGGCGGCGCGGACCGCCTTGTACTCGGTGAGGTCGGCGATGTCGCCGAACGGCAGTCCCGTCGAGACGAGGTCGATGAGCCCGGCTTCGCCCTTCCCCCCGCGCGCCATCTAGCCGCGCCTCCGCATCACCACACCGCGCAGACCCTCGCCGATGAACCGCGCGGGTCCCTCCGCGTCGGGGTTCCACGCCGTCGCCACCCCGGCTATCTGCTTCAGCAGGTCGGCAGCCCATGTGGTGCTCTTGGTGGCACTGGTGTCGAACTTGACCTTGGCGTCCGAGTGCGAGCGCGCCGCCTTCAGCCCCTGCGGCATCACCCGGATCGCGCCGTCGCCCAGCGCGGACAGGTGGTCGATCGCCTCGCGCCACTCCTCGGTGAGCGTGATCGGGGCCTCGTCGCCCGCCGAAACCATGACACGGTCGGCGATGGCGGGCCACGATGCGTTCACCAGCTGGCAGCGCACCCACGCGCCGTTGGGCCAGCCGAAGCTGATCGAGTTGGCCGCGACGGCCCACCCCGACGGTTCGGGCAGCGTCGGCAAGTAGCGCGCCGCGCCGTCGCCGAGGATGGCGTCCATATCGGGGAGGTCGGCGACCGGGGACTCGGCGGCCGAGCGATTGTTGATGGCGGCGGCTCTGCCGTCGGCGAGGTGGACACCGCGCTGCCACGTGCCCTCGTCGCTGGCGAATGGGGCCACCAGCTCCAGCGCCTTCATGAGGGTCGGTGGCACCCCCTGCCACTCCGGCGCGGCGAAGACGACCGGCACCTCGGCCTCCAGCACCTTCAGCTGCGAGCGCAGGCGCCCCTTCTTCAGGATCATCGTGCCGTCGCCCGCGTCGATGATCGGGTCGTCGCCGAGCCGCGCAAGCGCCGCGTCGAGGTCGTCGGCGGGCAGCGCGAACGTGCCGTCGAGGTCCACCGGGTGCGCCGCGACCACCGCCGCCGAGCGCGCGTGGACGAACCCCCCGTGGAACACGTACAGGGCCGGCACCCCGCCCGGCATGCTGCGCTCGGCGGCGTCCTTCACGAACCCGATCGCGTCGGTGAGGGTCACTGCAGCGCCCGCCCCGCGGTGGAGCAGAGCCTGACGATGACGTCGGAGATGGATTCTTCGGGGTGTTGGATGCCGGCCAGCCGCTCGTAGTTGTCCTGGTCGAGGTTGAGCAGCCACTGGCCATCGGGTCGGCGCGTCGCCGTCTGCTTGAACGGGAAGATCGCGCGCGCCTCGATCATCCGCATCGCCTGGTCGGTTACGATGACTCGCATGTTCCCGCCCTTTGAAAATGGCAGGGAGAGCCGAAGCTCCCCCTGCTTCAGCTAAGATGCTACTCCGCGGCCTGCCGCGCTTCCTGCGCCGCGTGCGCGGCGAGGAGCCGATCGCGGTAGCGGTAAATCATGTCCGCATAGCTATCGCTGTGAACCTTTACTGCATTAAAGTTTGCAATCTTATCCCATTCACCAGCATCGGCCATTGCCGCCAATGCATCGAAATGTTTCTGTCGGTGCATGTTTGTCGGGCTGGTGACAATTGGCTTCTCCGGCATAACACCAGATGCCGCCAAGGCATCACGTTCGGCGTTCTTGCTATGACGCGGCGCACCATCGCCTTTGGGTTCCGGTCGAGGCTTCGCGACCTTGAACAGATCCGCCTCGGTCTTGCCTGCGGGCAGCACGAGCGAGACAACGCCGGTGCCGTCCTCGATCGTGTGGTCGATGCCGTGGGTCACCCGCGCCCGCTTCAGCAGCGCGGTCACGGCGTCGCTCGGTTTGTTGATCAGCGCCGCCAGCGAGTCCAGGGTCGCACCGCCGGCGAAGCAGGCTTTGGCGATCTGGCCCAGCGCGGTCGACTCGCGGACCTGGCTGAACGCGCCGAGCTTCACCTCGCGCGGCTTGCGCGCGGATTTGTTGGCGGCTTTGGCGGCCTTCGCAGCTTCACGTTCGGCCTTCTTCGCCGCCTTGGCATCGGCAATCTCCTGCGCCTTGGCCGCTTTGGCGTCGGCCTTCGCCTGCTTCGCTGCCTCGGCTTCCTGCTGCTTGGCGAGCTTCGCGGCCGCCGCCGCGGCGCGCTCTTCCTTCGTGGCCATGATACCGTCCTCCTTGGGTTTCGACAGCCCGAGTCGCTCGGGTGATGTATCTAAACCTTTCTTGGCATAGCGGTCTAGCTGGGTGACGAGCCGGCGCTTGCCGATTTCGGTCGACTCGAACTTGTTCACGGACAGGCCGGTCACGAGGTTATAGACCTCGACCAGGATACGGCCGCCCCAGAGGACGTCGGCCTCGGTCTCGACCAAATATGTGTTCGGGGTCTCCGCCGCCTTGGCGCTGGCGCGGTCGGGGTACGAGAACACGGGCATCCGGCCGGTCTTCTCGTCGGCGGGGTGGATCAGGTAGGCTGGCGTGAGGACCTCCTCAGAGTGTTTGCCGCTCGGAATCGAGCGATCGAGATCGAATATAATCTACAGTGATACAGAAGTAAACCCCGACTCACTCTCCCACTTGCCGTCTCTCCGAGCTGTCAAGCCTGCGCGAATTTGGGTTGGCTTTCACCCGTACACCCGTCCCGCTCGGGGCCTGTTGTGGCCGATCAGGCTGGCCAGAGGTCGAGTGAACAGCGCGGCGACGTCACCCCCGCGCCCCTCGACGTGTTCCTAAAACGGCGCCGCGTCCGGGTCGGTCTCGCCAGCGCCCGCCGCGGCGGTGTCGTAGTCCGCCTTCACGCGCCCGGAGCGGACCAGCTCCGAGAAGTCCTTACCGGCCTCGAACAGCGGATCGTTGGGCAGGACCAACGAGTCGCGCGGATTGTCTCCGTTGGCCAGACGAATCTGGTAGTTCCAGAAGACGCCCTTCTCGTTCTCCTGGCGGACCGAGGTCAGCCTCCAGCGGTGCGCCCACATCGCCGGGGTGATGGTACGACCCTGGTACGGGTACTTGATGTGGCCGATCTGGTTGAACCACACCTTGTACACCTTCATCTTCGTGCTCGTGAATGAGAGCACCACTTGCTCGCCCTCGCCCGCCGCGAAGCCGGGCGGCCCGACAATCGCGTAGACATTGAACTGCTCGATGAGCTCGGTGTTGCGCGGCGTCAGCAGCTTTTTGAAGCGCCCCTGCTTCGCCAGGAGTTCCCGGACCTCCGGGTCGTCCGGGCCACGCTGACCGTGGAAGCCGCCGCCGGCGTCGCGCGGCGTCCACTCGCCATACAAATATTCTCGCGCGCAGGGCACGACGTCGAGGCCGGTCCGGCCGTCGAAGAGCTGGCCCGTCACCGTGTTGACGAACATCCCCTGCTTCGCCTGCTCCATGTACGCGGGCGAGCCCGAGTCGAGCTGGGGCGAGAGCGGCTGGAGCAGCCCGAGGAACGGGGTGAGCAGCTCCTCCATCCGGGCGCCCTCGAGGCCGGCCCCGGCGTCCTCGGCCAGCCCACGGAACACCTCCAGGTCCCGGCCGCCGCCATCTTCGGCGCGCGGTCGGGCCTGCTCCTGCGGCGCTTGCTGCGACCCCGGGATCGCCCGTGAGGCCTGGTCACGCAGGTCGTCGTCTTCGCGCCTTGGTACGCGCGGCCCCTCCTCGAACCCACTCGTGCCGGGCTCGCGCTGTTGATTGGTGGTGGTCATTTACTTTGTCCTCCTTCGACTCCGGGCCGTCCTCCCCGGCGAGGGTCAATAGGTCTCCATATTCCGCGCTTATTCTTCGCCCAACGCTGACCGTGAACGTCGACGTACTTGTCACTACGCGCGTACGGCGAGGTGTTGCGCGGTGATCGTGGGTCTTTTACCCTGCGGTGCTGCATTCTCTAAAATGGCTCTGGCTCGGATCGACGCGAGGTCAACCCCGGCGCGGCGAGGCCCTTCAGCTCGACCGGCTTCGGTGCGCGGTCGCCGACGACCGTCCGGACCATCCGATAGACCCCGAGGAGCTCGAGCGGCGGGTTGGCCCCGTCCCGCTCCTTCTCGCGGGCGAACGCGCCGTTCGTGCTGGCGTTGACGCTCTCCTCCATCGACAGGGTCTTGAACCGATTGGCGAGCCTGTGCCCGCGCAGCTCCTGCATCAGCTCGCGGGCCGACTCGAGGTCGCCCCGGTCCATCTCGACGGTGATCGACGTTTTGATCGTCGACGCGCCGCCGTTGGCCTCGACCCAGGCGAGGCCCTCCGGGTTCGTCAGCTTCAGGCCCGTGAGCTTCTCCTCGAGCTTCACCCGCCGCCCGTCGAGCAGGCGGAACTCGCTCTGGCGGATCGCCCGCATCGCGTCGGGCAGGTCGACCTGGCTCGTCTTGCGCAGTCGTTCCAGGGCGGCCTGGAGGAGAGCCGTAAGCTGAATTACTTCAGCTTCCTGCTCTATCTGAAGTTCAGCTAGAGAAGAAACCGAGGCGCGCTCGGCGTCGGTCGGCTCGGCGTCGTCGGCGAGGCCGGCGAGGTCGGCGTCTGCGAGGGTGCTCATGGTTCGATTTATAGCCTGAAGTTAGCGAGAAGTAAATAGGGTCATATCCAAGCCGACGGGGTATCTCCGGTGATGGCCGCCGCAGTCAGTCGCTTTTCTCTCAGCGCCTCGATCGCGACCAGGTCTCGAGTTCCCTCGCAGACGAAGTCGACGACGTCGGTCCACGAGTCGGGGTCGTCGACGTCGTCACCGCGCGCCTCCGATTGGCGCCTCTCGCGCAGCGCGAACTCGTTCGTGTAGTAGCAGATCAATCGTGCCCGGCGCAGGTCGTGGCTGCGCGAGAGGCTGGAGCGCTCGGTCGCTACGATGCCGTCGATCTCGCCGGAGACGAACGCGCGGTAGGCGGCCTCGCGGTCGGCGCCCGGGATCGTCCCGTCGTAGCGGGCGACGCGCTCGGTCACGGTCCGCGCGGCCTCGTAGGCGTCGGCGACCTCCTGGACGCGCGCCGCCCAGATGACGAACGGGCGGTGCGATAGTCTGAGCTCGTCCACGAGCGCCTCCGCCGCCGGATTGCGGTCGTCGATCCTCTTCAGCTCGGTCGCCTCTATTATGGCGCCAACCCCGCCGCAGGCCGGGCAGTCGGTCCCGTCGTCGAGAAACCCTGACTCGAAGCACTCCCGGCACGGGACGCCGTAGCGCTCCGATGGATAATAATTTCTGGCCACGGCCTGGAGTCGACTCATCCTCAGAAGCACGTCGCTGGCCCGTACGATCGTCCCGTCGCCGAGTTCGCTCTGATAGCGGTCGCGGAGCTCGTCGTAGACCTTCTGCTGCTTGTCGGTCAGCGCGAAGTAGCGCGTCGCGTAGACGCGCTCGGACCCGCGCCTCTCGACGCGGTCGCTAAAGCTGGTGAGGCGGGCGCGAAGTTCGTCGAGATTTTGCCACCCCTTGAAGATGTCAAACTTCGTGTTCGTGCGGCGGTTGTAGCCCTTCTTCCGCTGAAAGACTCCGGGCGCGACCTCTTCCTCCTCGTACGCCGCGTAGCGATTCTTAAACGCCACCATCGACGTGAACCCGAGGAGACCTGGCTTCAAAAACTGGCACGGGTAGAACAGGTTCGTCGGCCCCTCGTCCGCCGGGGTTCCAGTGATCAGGCGCCGGATGACGGTGGTCTTCCCCCGGCCCATGGCGAGGAGGCGCTTGGTCCGGGCGGACCACCCGATTGCCCAGTCCTCGTCGACGACGAGCATCACGCGGTGCCGCGCGAAGAACTTCCGGAGGTAGTTCCACGCGGTGGGCGTGTTGATCGCCTCGCAGTTCAGAGTCAGAACGACGGGACCATCGCGGTGGTCGAGCATCGCGGCGAGCGCCTCCGAGTTCATTCGGTTGGTCATCTTGCCGGACCGCCACGCGAGGATCTTGGTCCGCGCCAGGAGGTCGGGCGCCATGTCCTTCGGCGCCTCATCGAGCCACACCAGATGCCCCTTCGCGGGATAGCAGATTGCCACCAGCGCGGTGACGCGGGCCCTCAGATAGTTGTAGACGAACTGATCATATATCTCCTTCGTCTTCCCGCAGCGCGGGTCCCAGAAGTGCGCCCAGTACTCGGCGTCCTTCGCGCTCTCGAACGCGGCGAGCTGCTCGGGCCGCGGCGCCCGGTAAAACTCGAACGACGCGTCGAAGCCGACGATCGCGGGCGCGCTCACCTAACCTCCTCCACGCTGTAGACGGCGCCGCCGGAGAAGCAGACGGCGACCCCGATTTCGGCCCGCGCGTCGACGCAATCGAGGTCCGTCGGCGCTGCGGTCGCTCTCCATTCCCAGAAGTTCGAGCGCGGCCAGGCCGCGGCGGCGAGGGCGAGCAGGAGCAGCGGGCCGAACAGCGCGAGGCGGGACTTAGGGTTTAGCATTGACTCTTAGACCTCAATAGAAGCAGAAGCATCAACGGTATCGGCTTCTGCAATAGGCCGGTAACGATCGCCACAAAACGGACAGAAGGTCGGTATCATCGTTTGTTTCTTATATTTTTTCTCACGATAAAGCCGCTCTGTTTGAATTGCGATTGACTGGCGCACTTTGCCAGTTTTCATATTGATGACCGAGACTTCATGCAGAGTCGCATTATGCTCGGCGAGAAGTTTGTTTACTTTTTCGCGGCACTCACACATTGCTCTTAACCCTATGTTAGAGTCGATTCGTTCATCTCCGCGATAATCGCCTTAGCGGCCTTCGCGGGGTCTTCAGCCTGCCATATGGGTCTCCCAACAATTAGGTAGTCCGCCCCGGCGCGCAGGGCTTCGGCGGGACAGTAGACCCGGCTGTGGTTATCCTTCGGCGCATAGTATCCGTCGGAGCCTATTTGACGAATGCCGGGGCAGACGAGTGTCTTCTTGGCGTAGCGTTCGTGATAGATAGTCTCAGTCAAGGAAGCCGTACGCAGGTGAGCCGCTACCCCGACATCGCACACGATGCCGTCCGTCACGTTGAGTGATTCTATGAATGGCCCAGATCCCACAGCGTCGGTTAATCCGGGAACCGCCAGCACTTTGCAGCGCTCGTCCGCCGGCTTGGCGCGCATCGCCGCCTCCATCACCGATTGCGTCGCGTGGACGGTGACGAACCGCGCGCCGAGATCGAAGGCCATCTTGACCGTGCGCTCGATCGTGTCGCGGGTGTCGTACAGCTTGAGGTCTAGAAATAATCCCGTATCGGGATACTGAGTCAGATTCCAGACCAGACCGGGGAGGTCGCGGTTCCACGCCTCCTCCAGGATCAGGGATGGGCTAACCTTGAAGTTCTTGATGTTCAGCTCGTGATATAACTGCTGCATCAGTTGCGTCATTTTGAAGTTTTCGCCGTCCAGTGCAACGATCAGGCGGTCGGCGGAAGTCATCGGTGATACTCCATCCAGGATTCGACTTCGATGTCACCGGCGGTCCGGTGCTTGGCACGCCACTCGGCGAGGTGTTCGGCGATACTCATATCTCCTCCATCCTGGCGCGCGGTCGTCGCAGTTCGCGCCAGATCTGCGCGCCGTCCAGATTCCCTACGGGGACCAGATTCCCGGCCGCCAGGATCAGCGAGCAGTTCGCCGCGTCGCGCAGCCCGAGGGCGTCCAGCAATCCCCAGAGCACCACGTTGACCGCCGGGCCGGCGGCGAAGATCGCGACGTTGACCCAGCGCCTCCGCGAAAGGGCCACCATGCCAACCTCGCCCGAGAACGGCAGGAGGCGGCAGTCGCAGCGGATGCCCCGCCAGTACCACTCGCGCAGGCGAGGTCCGGAGCCGATGACGAGTCGCGAGATCGGTCGGTCGAGGATGTACGCGACGCAGAAGTGCCCCGCCTCGTGGGCGGCGATCAGCAACCACAGCCAGGCGAAAACGGAGAGCGCGATGGTCATCTCTCCGCCCCCGGCAGGTCGCCGATGACCATGAAGCCGCCATCGCCGGCGAACTCGCGCGGCGCGCCGTCGTCGTTCAGGGTGGCGATGAGGCGGCCGGTCGTCGGGTGGAGCAGATAGCCGACGCGGCGGATCGGGTCGTCGACGCCGTTGCCCTCGTTCACCTCGATCGCCAACAGCGTGACCAGTCGCGCGCCGCGGAAGTGCGCGTAGCGCTTGCGCTCGACAGAGATCATCGTCTCGTCCTCTCCCGCAGCGCCGCGTAGGCGGCCCGCACGTCCTCGGCCTGCGCGATCGCATCGACGAGCGCGGTGTGCGCCGTCTCGCGCTTAGGGCGCTCCCAGCCGGCGAGGTCGCGGGCGAGATGATAGATGGTGCGTGTGTCCCGGACCGCACCGTAGTTCCAAGGAACGGTCAGCCCAAGCGCGCGGTGGGCGCTCTCCAGGATCGGCGGGTCAAAGGCCGCCCCGTTGGCCCAGAGAAAAATCGAGTCGGATGTCACCTTCACCGAGGTAAACCACGCCGCGAAGTCGCGCAACGCCACCGAGAGCGGCACCGCGTTGGTCTCGACCGCCAGGCGCGCGGCGGCGGACGCGGTGTACCGCCACCAGTGCAGCGTCGAGGGGTCGAGCTCGAGGCCCGCAAACAGCGAGGACTGCGCCGAGACCGTGGCCTCGAAGGTCGGTGGCGCGGCGCTGATAGCGTTGCCCTCCAGCTCGAACGCGCAGGCGCCGATCTGGATGATTGCGGCGCGTGGACCGGTGCCCAAAGTTTCGAGATCTACCATCACGTGAATCGTCGTCATTCTTCGTTGTCCTTAAATCCCGGCGGATGCGTCGCGAACCTGCCCACGTCGACGTGACGCGCCAGGCACTCCGGGCACCACAGGAGCATGGGGATCGGCTCGGTCATCGCCTGGCGTCTTCCTCGAACGCGCGGTCGACCAGCGCGTCATTGACGGCCTTGATCCGCAGCCACTCCGGGTCAGCGAGCAGCCTCCTGCGGCGACACCGAGCGAAGAGCCCGACGAGAAACGCAATCATCGCTTCGCCTCGTCCGGACGGTTGGCGTCGAGCCAGTCGGCTGCTTCGGTATAGTAGGCGGCCATGATCTCGCAGTTGCTACTCACGGCGCGCTCTACTTCGCTGCGCAGCTTCTCAATCGCCATGTCGTACCCGCGCTTGAAACCAGCCTCAAATGCTAAAGTCAGCGATTGGCTTCGGGTGTTTATGGCTGCAGCGGCGAAGTCGTCGAGGGCGAGGGCACCGGCATAGTGTAACGAATCCATTTGCGCGGTGCTCAGCGTGACCTCAAACTCCTGCCTCTTGATCCACTCGGCGAGTGCGGTGTCGAAGGCTTCCAGCGCTTTTGGCGTTGGCTGGGGGTCGGTCATGCTTTCACTCGATCGTTTCGCAGGTTGCCGTATTCTGGCTGCAAATCTGCCGGGTGGCCTCGCGTTCGGATTTTGATCCGATGCGGGTTTAGATCGCCATCCATCTTTGTGACAGCAATCAACGATGACCCGTGCCAGATCGCGATCGTTTCTCCACACATTGCATCGGCTGGTAGCAACCATTCAGCAAGAGCATTCGCCGTTTCGTCGCGATGTTCCTCGGCGCGCTTCAATTCCCGCTGAACTTGAGTAACGCCAGCTTCAGCGTTGACCCACCGCTGGATTAGTTCGCGCCCCTCTCTTGTCACTTCGGTCATTTTACTCCGCTCCCTTCAGTCGGCGCAGGGCGGCGAGGGCGGCACGTTGATAAGTGCGCCAATCAGCTTTAACTTGTAGAGGTGCCTCTTCCCATGTCGGAACGCTTTTAGTTGCCGTTCCCGGTGAGTTCCAAGCAGCCTTTGCCATCGCCTCAATCGTCGCCTCGTCCGGTGCCAGCAGCTCGCGGCGATCGGCGATGATCGCGGCCTCGATGGCTGCTTTAACCTCCTCGATGCCAGATGGAGTAATGACGCCTTCATTTTCTGCGTCACTGCACCACCTAATCTGCGCCCACAGCGCCTCTGCCCGTTCCCGAGGAGTCATTGCTAAATCTTTCCTAGGGATGCGTTGGTTACGGCAAATTCGCCGCGATACTTAATGACAGCGGCGTCGTAGGCTAAAGCCGCCTCTTCTGGTGTATCGAACGAACCAATCGTTATGAACTGCCGATTAACGGTGATCGTAGCTCGATACTGACCACTGTCCTTTTGGTTTCGGAATACGCCTCGATAGCCCGAAGCGTTCTCCTTCGCTCTAGTAAGATTTTGAGCATTTTGGTGAGCGGTAGCCTCACGCAGATTGTACCGGCGGCAGTTTAGGCCATAGCCGTCCCGATGATCGACGGTGTTTATCGGAAACTCTAGTAAAGCGCGGTGCAGCCTTACACAACGAGGTAAATTCGGTTCATCAATGGATCGACGCCTTTCGCAGTACCAAGTCTTCTTGTTGCGGACTACGTACCAGTTAAATTGGCAAAACCACGCCCAATCCGATTCATCAACGAAGACAGTTTGCTCGTGCTTCATACGAACCGCGATATACGAACCGCGCTCGTCCGACAGCCTCTCATATACCATCTCGCGCGGGGTCATGTGTCTGTCCTCAGCGGAGAGATGCGTAGGCGATATTCCATGCCTCGTCGCAAGCGTCTCGTGCCTTCTTCTGGAGGTCATTTACAACCTCATCGGTCAAAATATCGCGCAAATCCTCCAACGCTGATATTAAGTCATCGCGCTTTGGAAATGCCGGCATGATTCCTCATCTCCTGTTTTTGATACGAAAACCACCACCTTCTGGCTGGGCGAATCCCGTCAAAAGCTCATCGGAAGTGATTTCCTCACCATATTTCAATCGCAGACGAATGATCTCCTCTTGGAGCTTTCGGATTTTCCATTCCGCAATCTTGGCGTCAGCTTCTAGCGGGTGATTCACTTCGATATCGACCACTTTCTTTTCTCCTATTAGAACTCCCTACCGCGACCGCCAGCCCTGCGGGTCGCAGTACAGCGCGCCGTTCGCGTGCGAGGCCGAGTAGACCGCCGAAGTCGTGCCGCGCAGCGTGTCGGTAATCGTACACTGCCGTCTCGGCACGTCGAGGCTCATCTGCCACTGGCAGATCGTGCCGGGGTCGCCGACGCAGTTGGACGGACTCACGCAGCCCGCGAGCGCGAGCAGCGATAGTGCCAATATAAAGTAACGAATCATTTCAGTCCTCCAGACGGCACCACGATCGAGATCGCCTCCTTGAACCCGACGATTGACCCCCACTCGAAGGCGACGAGCGCCACGGCGAGGAACGCCAACACCCAGGCGGAGGCGCAGAACGCCCGGCCCCAGAAGACCGGCTCCGGTGCCTCGCGCAGGAAGGCCCAATGCTGGCGGGCGCGCCAGGGCGGCATCGGCATCGGCGCGAGCCCGGTATCGCGGAAGACGCGGTAGAACGCCTGCACCTGGTCAACCTCGAAGGGGGTCATCACACAGCCTCCGGAACGATACGCACCCACGTCTTCGGGTTTGCCTCTCTCTTTAAGTGCAAGAAGCAGCCGTCGCACAGGTGGACCTCGCCGGGACCGACCTCTATGCTTGATTGAACGATGCTGATCCTGACCTCCTTGATAGGCCGCGCCACTAGCTCCCTGTCGCAGCCGTCGCAGAAAAATTTTTGGGCCACTGTCGTTGCTCCCTTTAAGTCAGATCACGCGGCCTCGCGCGCGGCGGCGAGTCGCTCGTTGATGTCCGCGATCCGCATCGCCGGCAGCGTCTCGGGGGCCAGCTCCGGGTGTGGGAAGTGGAGGTAGCCCTCGGGCCACCCCTCGGCGAGGGCCTCGACGGTATAGAATCCGCCGAGCGTGCCGACGACCTGGCGCGAGAGCTGGTCGCGCTCCTCGATCGTCGCCTCCCAATCGGCGGCGAAGGCCTCGATCTCGGCGACCGATTCCGGGCCGACCTCCAGCTTGTTTTGGGTGACGAAGGACGGCACCGGCATCGCGGCGGCGAAGCGCAGGACGTATCGGCGCGAGTTGGGGTATAACTCGTGCTTCAGCTTGATCGCGTGGTTGTCGAACTGTAGCTCCGTGTCTATCGGCAGCCAGCCGGGCGGCAGCGCGGCGATCCGGATCAGCGCATCCTCGCCGAGCTCGCGGCGCAGGACGCGGAGGGCCAGCGCGTGCTCGCGCTGCTCGAGCCGCAGCATCCGCTCGCGGAACGTTGCCTCGATCAGATGGTTCGTGGTCCTGCGGCGCATGTCGTTGGTCAGGCGGGTCTTGTTCATGGCCTTACTCCATAAATTATGATGGTGAGGTTCGCGATGACGGCGAACAGTACGATCGGAATGGCTACCAGCAGCGGAGCCAACCAGCAGCGGCGCGCCCATAGTACGTAGAGCCCCTCCACGGGGAGAGCTTTATCGCGACAGCCCCGGGCCAGAACCCGATCGTCAGGAAGAGCCAGCGGGCGAGGGGGTTGCCCTCCTCCACCCCCATGGACAAGAAGACGTTGGTGGACGCGACGTCGAGCGCCTGAAGCGTCGTCAGGACGGAGAAGACGCCCCAAACTAGGTGTTTCCGGCTCACCACGCCCACCAGATCGCCAGCGCCCAGAACGGCGCGCACAGCAGCAGCGCGACGAGGAGGCCGCGATAGCTCACGGCCTCGTTCCCGGACACGGAGGTGGGTGTGCCCACGCGCTGCGCGAGGGTACGCAGTCGGGATCGTAAGCAGGGTGCTCGTTCCAAACTGGGCCACCGAGCTTGCAGCACGCGTCGGAATCAAACGCGGTCGCCTCCCGTTCGGGCTCAACGAAGTCTGCGCCGCACGTCACGTTATAGAGGCCACTAATCTCCGGGTACATCCGGATGAGGTTGGGAAAACTCCCATCCTTGCATGAGAATTTGACCTGACCGTAATCGACGACGCTCAGTTCCGTGAAAGTTCCGCCATTCAAAGTGCCGCAGTGCTGGACGTGGGCGACCACCCAGCACAGCAGAGCACCGGCCTCCAGGATCATCGCACCCTCCACCCGCCGAGCGGGGAGCCGGTCGCCTCGTTCGAGCGCGCGGCGTGGAGCGCGAAGGACGAGGCAGGGATCGGTGGCGGTGCCTCCTCGGCGAGGAGGTTAGGGGGCGGCCCGCCGAGCCGCGCGGTGCCGGCGAGGAGGATGGCGAGCGCCACGGCCAGGGCGAACAGGCCGAGCACCGCCGGGCGCAGGAGGGTGACGATCATCGCGCCTTCTCCAGCAGGCGGCGAAAGAAGTGCGGACCGAACTCGTCCGCGGACTCCTCGCGCTCCCGGCGCAGCTCCTCGGCGCGCCTCGCCTTCGTCGCGAGGACCGAGGGCAGCGCCGCGCGCTGCCGCGGGGTCAGGCCGAGGCGGGTGCCTGTGAAGCCGAGGATCAACGACCTTCTCCCAAAATTTCGTTGCACACATCAAGAATGGCCCTGACCTCGACGCGTTCTGCATCGGTAAAAGGTCTCTTGATCGGGATGCCTTGATGATCGTAGAAATGGGCCACAACCTCTCCGGAGGTCGTTCTCTGAAAGCCGATGCCACCTAGTGCCGATGGTGCGGGGAACCTCTCATCTACGATGTCGTGACGAATCATCCCAACGCCCTCTGGACGAAGTCGCACAGTGCCTTTGTCGTCGCCTCGCGCGTCTTTGAAGTCGCTCACGCCTCGCCTCCACGCTCGCCCTCGGGCGCGGGCGCAGGATCGTTCCAGTGATCGATCTTCAACCCGGCGTCCTCGACGATACACCTCATGAAGCCGTCCTTCAGCGGCGGGTAGTCCTCCGCCAGGCGCATCCGGAGCGAGCCGAGGAGGATGGAGCCGACCATCGAGTCCATCTCCGGCGCCCAATAGGCGTTCCAGTAGTCGCCTTCAACGCGCAGGGCCAGGCGGCCGGCAGGGTGCGCGGCTTTCATTCCGGCACCACGGTGAAGACGTCGAAGGGGCGGCCGGCGACGTAGGTCATGTCGACACGGATGACGGCCTTAGACCTCATCGCGCTTCTCCTCATAATCGCCACACCACTCAGAATCGTAGGTCACCGGAAATTCGTGGATTTTTTGGAGTATTGGCGGCGCACGATTTAAGACGACGGGCGCATGGCGGCGGCATTCGCCGTAGGAAGAAGACCCGGTACTCTTGGCCCAATGGCGGCAGGACGCACAGGTACCTCGGGCGCTCGTATCCGCACCTCTCCACCCCACCCGCGCGGCGAAGCGGACGAGGGCGACGAACGCCTCGGGCTCCAGCGCCACGCGCTCCGAGACCGCCACCCCGTTATAAGTCTCGAGCCACAGCGTGTTGGTCTCGGCCACCAGGCAAGCGTAGCATCCATCTCCGACGTACTCAGCGCGCTCGCGCGGCACGGACTCGAAGATCGGGATGGGGTCGGTCATTCAGTTTGCCCCTCTAATTTCTTGATACTCATTTCATTAATGCTACAGAGATGCCATTCGAAGCAATCAACCGGTTCAATTAATTTGCGAGAAAGTAACCACCCAAGAAAACGTGTTTCCTCAAAGTAATACTCTTCGGCTTCTTCGGGGTTAATTTTGATGTATTCAGCAAGAAGCGATGCCGCGTCTAAATTGTCGAGTGCTCTAAAAACACCGCCTATGAAATAGTCGCTATACGTTCCAGATGCGTAATCGAGGGTCTTCATGGCACGACCACCATCCACTTGCACGTCCCGCCGGAGCCCGAGCAGCGCAGGTCGACGCCGAGCGCGCGGAAGGCCAGCGCCAGCTTGCCGAGCGCGTCGCCGTTCGGGGCGTACTCGCGCGCCTCGAACTCGACCCACTGGTTCGGGGTTGCGTGGAGCCGGTCCCACAGCGCGCGCCGCTTGGTGCCGGGCCGCGGTACGGCCTGGAGCACGGTCTTGTGGTGGCCGATCATAATCTCCGCCTCTCGATCAGGGCGAGCGCCTCGTCCCGCGGTAAATAGATCGGGGCCGGCGCAGCGGGGGCGCCCCAACGCGCTATCACGCGCCTCGGCAACTCGCGCCAGACCTCGAGGATGTCGTCGTAATCCTTCACGTCCAGCGAACCCTCGGCGTAGGGCGCCAACAGCGTCAGGAGTGTGCCGTCGGCAAAGTGCAATGCGGACCCGGTGACGAGCGGCTTGACCCCACCGTTGATCGGGATCGTCAGGTGGACACTCTCGCGCTCCTCGACCTCGTAATCGAAGGGGCCACACTTCAGGTCGAACGAGAAGATCGGCATCGATCCGGTCGTCGAGAAGCCGCGGACACGCCCCGTCTTGGTGCGATCGCACGACATTAGCAGTGGGTACTCGAGTAGGATCGCGTGGCACTCAAGCCAGATCCTATTGAGGGTCGCCCCATCGACGTTGGTCAGGAGGCGGAAGTTGGTCACGGAATTCCCTCGTCTGGAAAATCTAGAGTCAACGCATCGTAGAGATGGCGCGTCGCGCCGGCCTCCGCGGCGAGGGCGGCGCGATAGATATCGTAGGCCCGCGAGGGCGAAACGCGGAGAACCAAACCGACTTCCTTCGACGTCTTGCCGGCGCGAAACAGCTCTAATGCGCGCCGGTGGCGCATCTGCGTGTCTCGGCGTTGTTCGTAGCGCGAGTTCACGTCGGCACCATCATGTACCTGCGCCCGGCGATCGTCGCAATGCTCGCGCCCTCATCGATCAGTGCGACTTCGGCGACGCCTTTGACCACGCGGACCACGAAGACGATATCATCGGCAGCTTGGCGGCGGGCGAGTGCCTCGGCGGCCAGACCGGCGACCTTCGGCGCGGTGCCGAGGCGGAGCCAGTCCGAGTAGGACTGCGGCGAGTAGCCCAAATCGGCCGAGAACTCGGCCGGGGTGCGGTCGAGGCGCTTGCGGATCGACTCCAGCGGGGCGACCGGCGTGCGCTGAGTCTCGCGCTGCTTGCGCGTGCCGGGCTCGGCGGTCATCGAGACACGTCGGAATCAGCGCCCGCAGCTGCGTGGGGCGGGGGAGCGGGAGGGGATGAGTATTCGTCGCGTTCGGCGACAACGCGGTCATACGCTACCAGGGCGGCGCGCACGACCGCGTTGTCGAGGCCATCTTCGAGGGGCGTCTCGTATGCGAACCACGACTCGCGGTAGGGCGCGCGGGCTCGGAGGCGTTTGCGGACGCGCGGCTCCTCGATCTGCCAGATATTACAGATTAACCTCGAGTCCTCGTCACCCTCCCAGGCGACGATTCGAATCGACTCGTCGTCAAGCGCCGGCTCGACGGTGTAACCCGACCAGACACCGTTGCTTTCGGAGACGATCGTGACGCCCTCGCGGGGGTCGAACTTCGGAATCGGCCTCACATTCAAGCCACAATAGGGACAGTAGACAATTTCGACATCAAACTTACCGTCATTAATCGCGAGAAATGCGCGATTGTCGTCGAGGAATACGGGTGCTGAATTTTCTGGTCTGGGAAAACAGCCGTGGATCGTCATGAGGGCCTCCTCTGGGTCAGTACGTGGGAGTTATAATCCAATGGTCGATAGAAGTAAAGCGGGTCGTCACCGGAACCTCCGCCGCTCGGGCGCGCCGAGCGCGTCGCCCAGGAGGGCGGAGGCCGCGCGCAGGCGGTTGAGCGCCACCGCGTCGGCCGGCGGGGTCGACGGGTCGGGCGGGCCGCGGCGCTCGGCCAGCCGCCGGGCTAGCCGGTGTGCGTGGGCCACGACCGCGTCGAGCGCTGCGTCGGCGACATCGCGGGGGAGGGAGAGGACGATGTCGTGGACTTCACCCATCGACTTTCTCCAACTGGAACGTAACGAAGCCCGCGCGAAGGCCCCACTCGACCGCGTCGCGCAGGATGTACCCCACCCGAAAGTGGAGCTGGGGAATCGTCGAGTGCGTACCGCGGTAGAGCACGACGAGGTCGCCGGTCTGGTAGTTGCGGTCGTCGCGGCGGAGTTCGAACCGCTTCTCGCCGCTGGCGATCGCGTCCCAGATCATAGGGTCGGTCTTGAGCACATGCTGGGTCACCGCGGGCACCCGGCGGCGGTGGCACAGGCGGCGCGCCAGGCCTCGTACGTGCCCGCGAAGTGGGCGACGACGCAGAGCGCGAGGATGCCGACGAGGAGCAGCAAGAACCGCGCCTGGCGGCGGAACAGGATGGCGAGGACGAGCAGGGCGAGGGGCATTTATTTAACTTTCTTTTCTTCGAGGGGTTTTGCTGGAAAGTATCCCCAGCTGCCACCACAAATACCCAATTGGAACTCAGTCTGTTCCTGTAATCGTTTCAATAGATCTTGCGCGGCGTAATAGTCTAATTCAACTATTCCTGATCCAAGGGTTTCGGGGTGTAATCCAGTCCACGAATTATCTTCATTTGGGTCTCCCCCGCGATAGTAACGGGCGCGGGGACCCTTCCAGGCTTCTAATTCCACGGCGCCCCAGCGATAAATCCTGTAGGGATTTTCTAATTCGCTTGTACTGGTGCCGCCAATCATCACCCGTCCTCCAGGTCGGACCGGGTTAGCGCGGCGCGGGCGCGGTAGCCCGCAAACGACCTGCTGACACTGGTCGGAATAGGTTCGTAGTCCAGCCAGCCGACGTGGCGCCCGTTCAGGTAGAGGCGGCCGTCGGGCGCGAGGGCGATCACCGCCCGGCCCTCCGGCGCGCGATGGCGGCGAGCCGGGCGCGCAGGCACGCGGCGCAGTAGGCGTTCCAGGCGTCGTTGTCGTTGGCGTAAATCATCGCGCGCTCTCCCGTTCGTGAGGGGGCTCGTCGTAAAAGCAATATATGTGCCGCCCGCGGCGGCAGAGTTCTTCCTCGATCAACGTGACGGAACGCTGACCAAGACCCCCGTGCCGCCACAGCTTCCATTTGTCCGCGGGCAAGTCTTCAAAATCGGAGTATCCGAGTGCGGACAGCAACTTGGACACCCGCGGGGCGAGGTCGCCAAGGAAGCCGCTCCACGACGGGTCGAGGGTCGGCGACCGCCGCAAGCGGTGCTTTTCCAGATAATCGCGCAGGCTCTTGGGTCGCCGCAAGCGGGAGGCATCCGCGCGCTCACTCTTCCGCGCGGCCTGAGCCAGCGCCGCAGCCTCGGCCCGGTCATTGGCCAGGGCGGTGCGGTGGCGCCCTAGGGCGAGACGGTGACGCGCCAGCTCCGCCTCGAGTCGCGCGATCGCGCGACGGTGGACCGCGATCTGCCGCCGGGTCAACCTGACCCCGGTCGGGCGAACGGAGACGCGACCGTCGAGAAATCGAAACTCCATCTCGGCCAGTCGATCTTCGCGCTCGAACAAGGCGGGCCGCCACTCCCGCAGGAGGCGCAGGTCTAGCGGGGAGAGGTCGGCCCACGGGGTGTAGCGCAAGAGGTCGGCGGGGGTCATCTCCCGGCCCTCCTGGCTCGGTCGCGGCGCTCGGTCGCGGCCCAGGCCCACTCGAACGGGGTGTGGGTGGTCTCGACGACCAGGCCGCCGCCGGCGGACCAGACGACGCTCTGGGCGTGGAAGTCGCCGACGTACATCGTTCCCACGATTTTGGCTTTGGCGAGAAAGAGGGCGGCGCGTTCAAGGTCGGCCTTCGAGAACGAGTGGATTTCGGTGATGCGGCGCGGTTCGGTCTTCATCGCGCGACCTTCCACTCATACTCATCAACGAGCACGACCCTTTCGTTGCCGTCGTATTCGTCGATGCGATAGCGTGCGCCAGACGGCACGTCGCGGATGGCCAGATCGGCGCAGAAACCATTGGCATTATCGCCAAGCTCCTCGATCACCTGGATAAGTGCCGGGTCGGCGCGATCGAGGTCGCGGTCATAAATGCAAGAATAGCGTTCAGGCCGTTCTTCGGGAGGTACAGTCCAATAGATGACTAGACTTGAAAGTAGCTTATCTCTTTCTGGATAAAGTGTTAGTCCCTTGATCTCTGCGTAACGTCGCATTCCCGCTTCGCTTAAACCGAAACCGCCAAAACAGGCGTTATATGCAACTTTCATGAGGGTCTCCTCGGGTTGGTGGGTCTATATATAAGCCGATGTCGCGTAGAAGTAAATAGGGTTCACGCGCGGCGGGGGAGGAGGTCGCGGAGCGCGGCGATCGTGGTAGCGGCGTCGACATGGGTCACCCAGATTCCACCGGCGTCGAGCCAGGCGCGGCGGTGCTTCTCCCAGTCATCGACGAGGACGTCGCCGGGCTCGGCGTGGCGGTACTTGTCTTTGGAGGCGCAGGTGATGACGCGGATCGACGGACCGCAGAAGCTGGCGACCCAGGCACGCTTTTGCTCCGCCGCCTGGGGGATCGAGGACGGGACGCCGGTCAGGATGGTCGGGCGGTGCGGCGCGGCGAACGTCCACAGCTCGACGAAGTCGCGGGTCGGGGGCAAGTTCAGGTAGAAGTCCGGGCGAGAGGCGACGAGGCGCCAGTCCACGTCGTCGGAGGACTTGTCCGGGCGCTCGCCCGCGAGCTTCTCGTAGCCGGCGTCGAAGTCGGCGAGCACGCCGTCGAGGTCGAGGAAGAGGTGGGGCATCAATCAACCAAACGTGGGTCGAAGTGCGTGTTTGTCTCTTCGGTGATTCTTGGTGCCAGCTGGCGCGCGAGTTGCTGTTCGGTCTCGCCTGAGAAGATGATGATGTCAAGTGCAACGCCCATCTCTTTACCGTCGATCTTGATGAACGTATCACCCACTTCGGTCTTAAATTTTTCGAGGTTTTTGAACGAGAGACCAATCATCAGCAAGTCGCGACCATCAGAGGTCTTGCATAGAGCTTTGATCAATGGACGGCTCCTTCGGGGTGGGGCTCGGCCGGGAGCGGGTCGTCGTCGACCCAGTCGAGGAACTCGCGCAGCGCGATCTGGGTCTCGAAGATCCGGCCGCGCGGGTCCCCGTCGCCGGGGCCGAGCGCGATCGCGTTGAGGTCGAGCACGTACTGGCCCAGGCGGTTCGGCTCCATCGTCGCCGGGTGGAGGCACTGGACGAGGAACAGCTCGTCGGTCAATTGTGCGAGTACTTTGACGAGCGAGTAATACTCGCCGTCGGGCGAGTCGATCTTGACGAAGTGGCCGATCATGATGTGGGGGATCCTCTCTGGGTTCGCGTAGCGGCGTCGGCTTTGGCCGGGCGACGGACGGGGACGTTCCTGAGGCCCGAGTGCTCGGCGCAGCACCAGCCCGTTCGCGTGGCGTAGAGTCGCCAGCCGTCGACGTAGGAGCGGCCGCAGCCCGGGTGGCCGCATGCGGCGGGAGAGGTCACGATCCGATACCCAATTCCCACGTGCCATTATCATGTTTTTGCGCGCTCTCGAGGACGAGGTCACCGAGGTCGTGGCCCCAAATACCGTGGACACCATTGGTTCGACTGCGGTTTAGCAGTATCCCTTGTGGCTCGGGCGAGTCGGTCATCGACGCCTCTTCCTCGGCGTATATCTTTTGGTATTCGCTGGCGACTGCCTCGGCAAAGTCGCGGCGGGTGAAGCCTCCGTCATGAGCGAGAACACGAGTTATGGCAGTCTTCAGTGGGTACTCGAACTCGACTCGGATTTCGGGAGACGAATCAAAGAAACGACCGTCGGCCACGCTGGCTGGATCTGGATCGTCCGGATCGTCGGCCCAATCTTCGCCAGACGCGAGATGATAGTTGAACCGCGGTCGCGTCGGATCGTGATCCCGTGCCCACTCTTCACGCACGTCCTCGGGCGTTCGGGTCGTTATCGAGACGGCCTCAGAATGCCTGCCATTGATGATCTCAGGTGCTATACCGTCGTGGATATAGGCCGTCCTCCCGTTAGCCTTACACCAATCGCGAAGGTAATTGACGAGGGTCGTCTTGCCTGAGCCCCGAGGGCCGGTGATCTGGACGCGGAGCATTTTATAAAACCTCCCTATTTGCCACGGGTTGAGTTTTCGACGGTATAGACGACGCGAAGTGACGCGCGGGCATCGTGAAACGACAGAAATTTCGCGGCGGCAGGTTCGGCGAACACGTTTCGATTTCCGAGGTTGACGATGGGCGGGTCGAGGGGGCCGCACTCGGCGAGCCATCCACGGAGGATGCGGTCGAAATCCCAGGGCGGCGCGTGATCGACTGCGGCTATCGGCGAACGCCGCGCGCTTAAAGGCGAGCGTCGTCTCCGCGATCGCCTGTCTCCCGGCGTCGGTCAGATGGTACCACCGACGCTGCGCGTCCGACATAAACGGCGGCACACGGACGCTAAAGTCGGCCTCCGTCCCATCGGAACGAATGATGAAGAGGTTGCGCTGCCACTTCGATTGACCCGGGACCTTCGTCTCGCGAATCTCAATCGCGGCGATGCCGGTGCCGGTCTTTTCTGCACAGGCTGGATGAATCGACAGCAGCTCCAGCGCGAACGCGAAGTCATCCGGTTGAAGTCGCTCTCCCACTGGGGCGGCGTAGAGCAACTTACGCGCGGCGGCCTGAGCCTCACCCTTGGTTCGGAACTCCCGCGAGCCGACGTGGAATTTGGGCAAATCAGTCTCCCCTCCACGCCGGTCCGTTACGCCCGGATCGCGGAGAACAGGGGTCGCCTTAGCGACACCGACGCGGAGGGAAGCTCGTTGTCTAGTGCCGCAATCTGACGCTGTAACGGCAGCGCAAGGGAAATTATAGCGACGGGCGTGGGCGGAGTAAACCATCTTAGTAGTCGTCTCGCGGATGGTAATCTAATCCCTCGTCGCCGATAAAATCGCTGAAGTGCGGCGGGGGATCGGTATCGGCGGGGGTGGCGTGACCGTTCATGCGGGTGAGCTTCCAGACCAACTTGCCGCGCTCGTTCTTCTGCTGCGACAGGCGCAGGCCGCCGGCGATGACCTTGGACTGCTTGGCGAGCCAGCGGCCGAGCCGCTCGGGGCTGATCACCCCGTCGCGGCTGGCGGCGACGGCGAGCAGCGCGTAGCGGAGGTCGGGGCTGCTGTCCGAGATAGTTATGATGTCGCCCGTGCTGTACTCGCCCTCGCCCTCGGGCCACGAGAGAAAGACGGCGCTCCGCTTGGCGCGGTTGGGGTCGTTGGCTCGCGCGTCGATGGTGGAGTCGACGGGGTCGCGGCGACCGAGCCAGATCAGCGGCGAGCGTACGAGGTGCGACCACGCGTCGTAGCTCGAGTAGGTGAGGCGGTCCGGGGAGCCGGCGCAGATGTAGGCGCGGGTGATCGTGAGCACCGCGGCGATATACGCGCCGCGGTTGTGGCGTATCTCGTCGAGCGGCGAGCGGCGAAAGACCCGAGTCTCCGGCGCCTCGATCTTGGCGTCCATCCAACAGACGATGGTCCGGCGCACCTGGTCGGCGGCGACCTCAAGATTGTTGCCGTTGGCGAACACGGTGAACGTGTTGTCGACCTTGACCTCGTCGCTGGTGCCGAGCGGGCGCAGCATCATCACCGGCCGCTCGGTGACTTGGCAGAGGAAGTCCCCGGAGAGGGCGCCGCTGCAGTTGTCGAGCGCGATTACTGGCTGCCCCGCGAGTGCCGCGCCGATGAGCCGCTTCTCGGTCTCCTCCTCCCGCGAGGACTGGGAGAGGACGGCGGCGCGGTCGCCGTAGGCGAGCATCGAGAACATGTCGACCAGGTAGCTCTTGCCCGTCCCCGGCGCCGGCGCCGAGAACGCGTGGAGGGGCGACAGGTCGACCGCGGTGCGGAGCACGGTGGTCATGAACCCGCAGAGCGCGACGGAACGGCTGGCGCAGTCCTCGGGCGCCTCGGCCGGGCGGCCGTCCTCGGGCGCCTCGCGGTAGACGAAGGGGAACTCGTCGAGTAAGCCGTCGAGCAGCGCCAGCGCCGCGAGCGCGTCGTCGCGCGTCGGGTACTCGGGGATCGGCGGCATCTTCGGCGGCTGGTAGAGCACGAATCCGGTGGTCTGGTCGTAGCCCGGCGAGGAGAGGATGCTCCCGTCGGGGCGCAGGGTCGGGGCACCGATGACCCCGCGCAGGATCGAAAAGGGCCAGGCCTCGACCAGCTTGATAGCGATCGAGACGATCGACGGCGGGGCTGGGACGCGGTAGGGGTCGCCGTTGGCGTCGCGCATCGCCCAGTAGGCGGCGTCGCTCATGGCGCCGCCCAGCATCGCCGGGTCCACATGGGACACGGCCGGCGTGGTCACGGCCAACCCGTCCCAGGCGCGGCGCTTCACCGGCACGACGCGGACGAGGTGCCCGGCGCGCTGGTAAAAGGGCGCGGCGCGGACGGCGAGGAGGCCGTCGCGCGTGTTCTGGTCGTGCTGCCCCGGGTCCACCTTGATGACCGGCAACTTCGACAGGGTCGGCGCGTCGAGCTTCTCCCAGACTCGGGTCACCTCGGCGGCGATGCGCCCCTCGTACTTACCGAAGACCCCCTCGGGGTAGCGCCCGGCCAGGTCGACGACTTGGGCCAGCGTGTAGCCGGCGCGATGAAGGTGGCGGACCGCGTTGAAGCACTGCGGCCCACGCTGCTTAACCTTGCGATTCTCGCTCTTGCTCTCGACGACGAGGTCGCGCAGCCACTCGGACAGGTTCTCGATCAGAATAGGAGGATGGTCGCCGAGCGACGGCTTCGTCGCGACCGCAGGCGCGCCCGTCGCCTTTCCCATGGCGAGCGCGTCGAGCTCGCCGCAGAGGTCGATGGGGCGACCCTCGACGACCTGGACGCGGTGGTGCGCGCCGTCGCCGGTCGCGCCGTAGAAGTAACCCTGGGAGAGGGTCCAGCTCTCGCCGGCGAAGACCCCCTCGAACAGGCCGTTGAGCCGCCCCATGGCGCGGTTGCGCGCCTCGCGGAGCTCCGGGGTGCCGCCCTCGCCGCGGCGGACGATCGCCGCGAACGGGCAGAGCACGCGCCAGCGCGGGGCGTTCGGCGTGTGGCTCGGCGACGTATAGACGATCGCCGACAGGTCGGCCTCGGCGAGCTTATTGACCGCGAAGTCGAAGCCGAGGCGCTCGCCGTCGTAGTCTGCCTCGATCCCGGTCAGCGCCACGAGGTTGTCGTCGTACCGGAGGCTGTTCCTGTCGCTGCGGACGTCGCCGAACAGAGCCAGCTTCAGCCAAGGGAGGTCGCCCTTGCTGGGGCCGCGGGCGCGCAGGATGACGTCGGCCAGACCCTCGATAGTATAGGCGACCTCCTCCTTCGCCGTCGCCCCGGCGGCCCCGAATCGGGTGATCGTGACGCTCGCCACGTCGGGCGGCTCAGATCGCGGCCTCTAATCTCTTCGGGCGCCCCCTGCCGGAGGTCGGCTCCAGGGTCTGGCGCGGGAGCGACTCGATGAACGCCTCGATCTCGCTGACGCGCCAGGTCACGAGGCCGCCCACCAGGCGGCCGGGCGGCAGGTGGCGGGATCGAACGTAGCGCAGCAGCGTAGGGTAGGAGATCGGAATCAGGGCGAGCACTTCGGCAGAAGTCAGCAGTCTGTCGTCTTCCACCCTCGTCCCCCTGGGCTACTTGGAGGCGTAGTTTAAGCCGAGGTTTTAATGTCGTAAACCGTAAAATAAGTTCACAATTAAAATAGCTTATTTAACTGCCTGGTTAGCCAGGTTTGCCTGGATTTGGCTACTAGCGATTCCGGGCGAAAAATTTTAATTAGTTAATTTCCGCCCGGTTTATAGGTTTTATATGTTTTTACAACCCCCCGCGCGGGCGGAAAAAAATTTAAGCTAAGTACTTGATATCATTAGTGGGGCTATATATATCAAGTACTTAGCTTAAAAATAATTGTGGGAAAGTGGTAGCGTGGAAATCCAGGCAAACCGGGCTAACCGGGCGGGATTTCGGGTAGGTCGTCTAAAGTAGGGGATTTTCGTCGCCACCTGAACCGCTTCGAGGCCTTCGAGCGGTGGTGCTTCTTGGTCGGCGCCGCTAAACCACGACCGTTCCACGGCGGGAGGTAGGTCTCGAATGAGTATTCCCCCGAGATCGGGTCGCGGAAGACGCGGATGAACTCCTTGGAGTCGCCCCGGGCGTAGCAGCGGTCGTAATAGCGGCCGTTGAGGTGGTGGATGTCGTAGGCTCGCCAACCCAACTCTCGAAGAGTCTCCCCGAAGTGTCGGCGATCGCGAGAGAATCCGAGAAGGTTTCGGGCGTCTTTCGCGTATATTCTACCCCTGAGTTGGGTGAATAGATGGCTAATAGTATTTTGCGACGACATATTGTTGATATATATCGCGAAAATGTGTTGATAAAGGGGTAGTTGTTAAGAATGGTTCGCAATTCCTTGGAGAAGCCGCTTTTAGAGTTGATTTGTCTAGGCTAATATGCCGCCGAATCGCGTTGATCGACCGGAGATCTTCATGCAGCTGGGCTGGTTCGCGGCGCGCTTCCGCTCGGGCGACGAGGTCGCCGCGGCGCGGCATTTGGACCAGACTCCCGACGGGCTCGGCCGCCCGGCGCGGGCGTTCTGCCCGGTCGAGCGCCGCTCGTGGGTCCACCAGGGCCGCCGGCGCGAGCAGCTGGTGCCGGTGATCGCGGGCTACGCGTTCGTGGAGATGGGCCGCGCCGACGCGCACCGCTGGCACGACGTCGCTGGTCGCCGCGGCTTCCTCGGGTTCGTCACCGACCGGTTCGGCCCGGCGCCGATCGTCCGCGGCGTGACGCGTGACGTTGACGGCAGGCCCGTCGCCACCACGCTGGTCGAGGACTTACTGGCCCGCTCGACCGAGGACTGGGTCGTCGAGTGGGGAGTCGACGCCAAGCCGGCCCCGAAGCTCCGCCGCGGCGACGTCGTGAAGATGCGCGACGTCGGTACCCTGGAGAACGCCGTCTTGGATATTGATATTAATATTAAGCGCATCCGCGGCATCCTCCGCGCCCCGACCGGCGTGGTCGAGTACCTCCAGGGCGACTCGACCGCGTGGGTCAGCTTCCGCGGGCTGTTCGACCGCGAGCACCGGATGCCGGTGTCGGTCCGCGCGCTCGAGCTCGTCGACGTCGCGTCAAAGCGCGAGCGGGCCACGCTGATGAATCTGCCGGTGGTGAGGGAGGTCGCGCGGGTTCCGGCTGTGGCTATTTAACGCGACTATAGCTATTAATATTAAACGTCGTTTTAGCTATTTAAGGAGGCGATCGAGTGAAGAACTACCGTATCTACCGCGAATCCGACGGCAAGCTGCGCGTCGTCTGGGATGTTTTGTTTGTTGCGCCCGACGAATTTGAGCGGGTGCGGCAATGTCTGAATAGTCCACAGACACCATCAGCCGCAGCGATCCGGGGCGCGGAATTTTTGCGGCGCCTGCCGACGCCGACCCCCACTTCGTCGAGATTGTTGTCGGGGGCGTCGTGAACAAATCCAAATTCGACATGAACTACGTGCAGTCGTGGATCGCCGACATCTGCGCCGAGGTGGCGGAGAGGCACGACTTAGGGACGCCGAAGCCGGGCGTGGTCAGGATCGTCGACGACTTTGCCGAGTTCGACGCGGACCTGAAGGCGGAGCTCGAGGACCGTGGGCGCGGCGCGAACGTCCAGGTGGATTTGATCGTGCGTTCTCCTTACGTGCCCCGCCGTCCCGGTTGGAGCAACTGTCGGGTGACGTTGCGGTGCAATAGCGAGATGACGAAGCTGCGGTAAGAGAGATCGTTGGGACCATGTATCCCCTCCACGGGGTGCTGGCGTCCCGATCGGTTTCGGCGTAGTATCGCTCGCGACGCGGCTAGGGTCGGCCGACCCGAAACCTTCTCCCTTGCCGGGGAACTTCGCCGCGTCGCCCCGGCGGGAGGCATGGCAAGATGCCGTTTCAGATCGAGGTCAGCTGCAGCGCGTGCGGCGTCCTCCTGACGCCGACGAACTACTCGACCGACCACATCTGGCCCAAGTCTCGCGGCGGCACGAATAACCCAGAGAATTTGTGGGATATGTGTCGAACCTGCAACTCGAGCAAGGGTCAGCGGACGATGCGCGAGTGGTTGCGGATTCCGGGCTGTCGTGCGTTCGCGTATTGGCGCGATCGGCTCGATCAAGTGCCCCTCGGCGAGTACGACCTGGAGCTCCTCCGTGAGCCGAGTCGCCGAATATATCAGGTCGTCTGGCGGCCGTTCATTGTGCCGCGGCAGATAGTCCGGCTCGAGAACGGCGATCGCGGCGTGACGGAGCGACAGCGCTACGACGAGGTCATCAATGTCAATCTGATGGAGGGTCGACGGAGCGGGTCGCGCGTCGTCCGACCGGAGGAGATCGTTCGGGCGGAGGTTTATGAGGAGTCGAAAGAATTTCCTCAGTTTGATCTAAAAATTTCTCCTCCTTTTAGGCATGGAGATTTAGTTGAGATTGGATCGACGGGTAGGTCGGGAACGGTATTATTTGTCGCTCCAGATAATCGAGTTCATGTAAATGCGCGTTCCTCTAGATTGGGACGGTTGGTGGTGGATGCAGTTAATTTGAAGAGAATAATTATCGAGTCAAAGCGGCGTCGAGCGCGCGTCGCGATGGGCGCGTATAAAAAGGTGTTTACAACGCCCGCGGATTAAAGTAGCTCCTTTTGCCCTAGAGCGTCGGGTGTCCCCTGCGAGGCGTGGTCCCGGTGAACGAGGTCGGGCTATACCCGGTCAGTTCTTAGCTTTCCCAAAGAGCGTCGATCGCCTTGGGTTTGGGTAATTTTCCCCGCATGCGCGTTTTTTGGTCGTTTTCAGGCCAGAAGTAAAGTGAGATCCTCCCGCAAACCCCCGCCCATGTACCGCGACCCGCTCGCGGCGCTCTCGGCCAAGCCGATGCGGCCCGCCCTGTCGAGCCGCGAGCTCGAATTCGCGCTCCAGTACCTCGAGGACGCGGACCCGGAGAAGGCCGCGCTCCGCGCTGGGTGCAAGGACCCCTATTTGGATGGTCCGAATTTCCTACGGCGCAAACCCGTCGTGGCCGCGATCCAGGCGATGCAGTCGAGCCGCGCGGCTCGGGTCGAGACCAAGCACGACTACGTGCTCCGCTGCTGGCTCGAGCTGCTCGACGCCGACCACCGCGAGATCAGCGAGCATTGGCGCGTCGCTTGTCGCCATTGCCACGGAGTCGAGCACCAGTACCAGTTCACCGACGTCGAGCTCCGCGACGAGGAGCAGGCGCACAAGTATCACCAGCTCCAGATCACGGACGCGTCGCGGCGGGTCGAGTTCGACGATCTCGGCGGCGGCGGCTACTCGATCCTCCGCGACCCGATGCGCGGCCCGGACTGGGTCGAGTTCGTCCTCCGCAAGAACGTCGCGATCCGCGACCCCGTGGCGAATGCGGACCACTCATGCCCGGCGTGCCACGGGTTCGGCGTACCCCACGTGATCTTTCACGACACGCGAAATTTGAGCAAGGGCGCGGCTCGTCTCTACCAGGGCGTGCGCGTCCACAAGGGAGACTACGAGATCGTCACGCGGCCCAAAAAGGAGGTCGAGGAGCTCGTCGCGCGCCACCTCGGCTACTTCGTCGAGCGCCGCCTGACCATCGTCAAGGATCTGGACCGGATGACCGAGGCGGAACTGGAGGCCGCGCTGAGAGATGAGTATCGCGAGCGAGACCGACTACTCGCGATCGCTGGACGAGCTGAGTCAGGTGAAGATGGGGAACAAGCTCCTCCGCATTCGCCTGGGCTTGCCGGAGTCGGAGCCTAGCCCCAACGCGGCGTGGATCGAGCGCTTCGGCGGCCGACCGCGCGAGTTTATCGGCGAAATTTTGGGTGAGCTGGGCGAGGGTTGGTACGAGGACGGTTGGGCCTCGTGGCGGGCGTTCGTCGCCGCGCTGTTCGCCGAGCCGTTGACTGCGGTCGAACTCGCAAAATTCTCCGCGTGTACCGGGCTCGATTTTCCGCCTGCCGCGCGTCAGCGCGAGGCGTGGGTTCCGGTCGGCCGGCGCGGCGGGAAGTCGCGCGTGTTGGCGATGATCGCGGTCTACCTCGCCGTCTGCGTCGACTGGACGCCTTATTTGGCGAAGGGCGAACGGGGTCACATCGTCGTACTCGCCGCACAGCTGAAGCACGCGGCGGCGATCATGGGTTACGTGAAGGCCGCACTCGCGGTTCGCGGTCTCGCCAAGTTGGTCAAGCGCGGGCTTACCGATGTGATCGAACTCGAGGGGAGCGTCGTCATCGAGGTGGTCACCGCGTCGATCAGCGCGGTTCGCTCCCGCACTGTCATCGCGGCACTCTGCGACGAGATAGCGTTTTGGCGCTCCGATGAGACGAGCGCCAACCCGGACACGGAGATCCTCAACGCGTTGCGCCCGGCGATGGCGACGATCCCCGATAGAATGCTGTTGGCGGCCTCGTCGCCCTACGCGCGTCGCGGCACGTTGTGGGATGCGTACCATCGTTATTACGGCAAGGTGGAAGGTCCCCTCATCTGGAAGGCCCCCACTCAGGTGATGCACCCGTCCGTCGAACAAGATTTCCTAGATCAGGAGTACGAGCGCGATCCGATCTCCGCCGCCGCAGAGTATGGTGCGGAGTTTCGCTCCGACGTGCTGGCGTTTGTGCCCCGCGAGGTCGTCGAGGCCGCGGTCGTCTCGGGCCGCCGCGAGTTGACCTCATCCGACGACCTCCAGTATCGCGCTTTTGTCGACCCATCTGGCGGTATATCCGACAGCATGACGTTGGCCATCGCCCACCGCGAGGGGGACCGTGGCGTGCTCGACGCGTTGCGCGAGGTCGTCCCGCCGTTCGACCCCGAGTCGGTCGTTGGCGAGTTTGCCGAGTTGCTCCGCAGTTACCGCGTGAGCGAGGTCGTCGGAGACCACTACGGCGGCGAGTGGCCGCGCTCGCGGTTTCGCGCCCGCGGCATCTCGTACCAACTCTCGGAGAGGAGGAAGAGCGACATCTACCAGGACTGGCTTCCCCTATTGAACTCGGGTCGCTCGGCGCTCCTCGATGTGCCGCGGCTGGTCAACCAGGCCTGCGCGCTCGAGAGGAAGACCGCGCGGGGCGGTCGCGACTCGATCGACCACCCGCCGCTGGCCCATGATGACGTCGTCAACGCCGCTGCGGGGGCCATCGTTCTCGCCGCCGGCGAGCGTTACCCTGCGGTCTGGAGTCCGAGTGATCTACCCAGAATCAATTGAAATCTGTGACGCGGTCTTCGCCACCGTCGCCACGGACGACGCTGACGGCGCCGCCGCGCTTATCTGGGCTCGCGGCACGCCCGGATACGGACCTCCCCTCGCGCTCGTCGAGTGGGAGGAGTCGCAGTTCGTGCCGAGCCTCTTCACCGACCTGCGCGATCGCCTCGCCGAAGTCGCCAAGAAGCGCCGCGCCCGCGCCGGGTCGATCGGGATCTGGGTCGAGGACCATCGCCTGGCGTTGCTCGCTCGCATGCGGGGAGTTGACGTCCACGCGATCCCGGAGCACCTCCTGGGCGTCCAAGCGTGGTCGGGCCTGTGGTCATCGACCGCGTTCTTCGTCCGTGAGGGTCTTGTCGCTGTTGCCGACGCCGCCCGGATTCGGTTCGAGTCGAGCGCATTCGCGGCGCTGACGTTCCGCGGTGGACCGCGCCCGCCCGACGACCCGACCGTGCCCGCGTGGCTCTACGGCATCGTCCTGGGGCTCGACGAGGCGGCGTCGCGCCCGCCCGAGCCGGCTAAGGTCAAGGTGGTCGCCTAAGTGGCCACCTTCGCCATCGGCACCCCGTTCGGCCAGTCGTGGCAGCGGATCATGGGCTGCGGCGACATCGTCCCCGGCGACACGCCATCCTACCAGGTCTGCAAGGACATATACATTTCGCACCCGCTCGGTGGGAAGATGGCGGAGTCGCCGATCCGCCTGGCCCAGTCGCAGGACCGCGAGATTACCGTGCCGGGCGGCCCCGAGGAGGACCTGGTCCGCGCGTTCGAGGACAAGTGGCGGGACATCGAGGCCTCGCGCAACCTGCTTAATTTGGCGACGCTCTCGCGCGTCTACGGGCTCGCCTCGCTGGCGCTGGGCGACGTCGGCGGCAACTCCGCGACCAAGCTCGACTACGCCAACCTCTATAAGAAGAAGATATTCTTCAACGCGCTCGACCCGCTGAACACGAGCGGGCTGATCGTCGACCAGAACCCGAACTCGCCGACGTTCCAGAAGCACGGCGCGCTGAGCGTGGCGGGCCAGAAGTGGCACCCGAGCCGCACGTTCACGCTGCTCAACGAGAACCCGGTCTACCTGGCGTGGACGAGCTCGGCCTACGCCTACGCCGGCCGCTCCTGCTTCCAGCGCGCGCTCTATCCGCTCCGCTCGTTTCTCGAGACGATGCGCGCCGACGACATGGTGGCCCGGAAGTGCGGGGTCATCGTCACCAAGATGAAGGCGCCCGGCTCGATCATCGACCAGGCGGTGCGCGGCCTCTTCGGCATCCGGCGCAACGTGGTCAAGGAGGCCGAGACCGACAACGTGATCTCGATCGGCACCGACGAGGGGATCGAGAGCCTGAACCTGCAGAACCTCGACGCGCCGCTTAACCTCGTGCGCAACGATATCATCAAGAACTGCGCCACCGCCGACGACATGCCGGCCAAGATTCTCTCAAACGAGGCGTTTATCGAGGGCTTCGGCGAGGGCACCGAGGACGCCAAGGCGGTGGCCCAGTATATTGACCGCAAGCGGATCGAGCTCGGCCCGGCCTACGCGTGGATGGATAACATCGTCCAGCACCTCGCATGGTCGCCCGAGTTCTACGAGATCATCCAGGCCAAGTACCCGAAGGACTACGGCCAGGTGCCGTACGAGACGGCGCTCTATCGCTGGAAGAACGCGTTCACCGCGACCTGGCCGAACCTGATCAAGGAGCCGGAGAGCGAGCTGGTCAACGTCGACGACGTTAAGCTCAAGGCGCTGGTGGCGATCTGGCAGGTGTTCTCGCCCGAGCTTGATCCGGGCAACAAGACGCGGCTGGCGCGGACGATCTACGAGGGCTTCAACGCCCGCGAGAACCTGTTCGAGGGCACCAAGTTCGAGCTCGACGACGTGGCGCTCGAGGACTGGCTCGAGGAGCAGGTCCAGCAGCAGCAAGACCAGATCAAGGCCGCGCAGGAGGCCGAGGGTGCCCACCCGCCGCCGGTGTTCTCGGGCCACGACTCCGACCCCGCCACGCGCTCCGCCGCGATCGCCTCGCTCGCCGAGTGGATGGCGGCGAAACCCCTGACCAAGACGAGGGCCACCCGATGACGCGCTCCGCCAAGTCGTACCACGACGAGCACCTGGCCCGCCACGACGCGCTCCAGGGACGCCGCCACCGGCACGACGCGGCGGGAGAAGAGGGAGGTCGCACCTTCTTTTCAAACGCTCCCGGAACGTCCGAGGGTGGTGGCGCTGGAACGTCGGGTACAACTTCTGCTTCCGGAATTGATGCTGCCCAGGGCGGTTCCGAATCGGAGAAGAATATGATGCCGTCGGGCGCGGGAACAGGCGCCGAGGGTGGCGGCTCCGTCTCCTCCGGCAGCGGCTACGACTCCGTGCGCCGCGACGGTGTCGCCGAGGGCGGTTCCTCTGGCGAAGAGACGACGGCCGCGCTGGGTGAGGGCACGACCGGTGCTGAAGGTGGTGGTCGACCGTCCGGGGCTACCGAAAACGTGTCATGGAGCGGCACGGGGCGATAGGTATGAGTAACCTCGCCCCGCTGCTCCACGCGCCGGACGATCCGTACGAGCGCGAGTGCTTCGACGAGGACCTCGAGCGTTGGGCCTGGCGCGAGCTCGACCTGCGCCGCCGCCCGAGGGAGGGCACGCTGTCTTTCGCCATGCGCGTTGAGCACACCAAATATATGAGGAGTGTCCACTGACCCGCGTCGCCTGGGGCGCGCACTCGCGCCAGTTCCACAACCAGAACGACCGCCGCGACGTCGCGTCCGGCGCGGGCGAGGTGCTCGGCGTGCTGCTCGACCACGACGGCCGTCCGGCGGTGGCGATCGTCCTCGCCGATGGTAGCGTGGTGACCCGGCGACTTGAGGAGGTCGTGGTCGTCGACTCCGAGCGCCACAAGAAGATGACCGCCGAGGAGAAGAAGTGAGGTCGAAGCCCGATCCGTCCGCCGACGACCGCGTCGTCCTGGCCCACATCCTCGCCGCGCTCGAGGCGCTCACCCGCGGTCAGCGCCAGCTCGCCACCGAGCACGTCGCGAGCGCCCGCCGCGCGCTGAGCGAGGCGAAGTGACCTGCTCTACTTGCCGCGACGATGGAAAGATCCTGTACTTCTATTCGCGTGGTCCGATAAGCCCGCCGGGGAACTGTTACGTTCCATGCCCAGACTGCGGGATCGGCAGGGCGTGGAAGGCGCAACAAGACAGAGAGGTAGCGGCGGCACTGGAGAGCCAACGTCGCGGACTATATGGTATTAGTATTCCCACGGTGACTGGGGATATGTGGTACGAAAAGTCAGATGGCTGAGCCGATCCGCACCTTCGCCCAGACGATCACCGACGCGGTCGCGGACTTCGCCACCTTCGGCTACGACTCCGAGGAGCGCCTCGAGCGCTGGCTCGCCGAGATCCGCCTCGCCGCCGAGCGCGACCTCGTGCCCGAGTCCGTGCTCGAGCAGGGCTTGCGCGACACCTTCGGCGCGGTCTACCGCCGCCAGGTCGAGGCCGGCGGGCTGCTGCGGACCCACGCCGTGGATCGCTATACACTTGAACGCGTGAAGCCGCACCTGCGGGCCGAGCTCGACCGCCGGATCCTGGCCAGCGCGCAGCTCATTCGGAGCAACAGAGAACAGGCCATCGCCGAGACGTTAAGGCGATTTAGTGGTTGGGCCACGTCGATTCCGGTCGGGGGTGATGAAGATTTGGCTCGTCGCCCCGTTAAGTCTGATATTCGGAAGGCATTGGCGAGTTTGCCGTTCGTGGAAAGACGTTGTGCGATTGACCAGGGTCAAAAGTTCGCCGCGAACCTGTCCGATATCCTGGCGACCGACGGTGGCGCGATCGCCTTTGAGTGGGAGCACCACTACGTTCGTTATCCGCGACCTGAGCACGTCGCGCGTCACGGCAAATTCTATTTGATTCGCGATAGTTGGGCGCATAAGGCAGGTCTCGTTCGACCTGGTAAATCGGGCTATTCCGACGAGGTGAGTCGTCCTGGTATCGAGATTCTTTGTCGCTGCACCGCGCGCTATGCCTATAGCATCTCGCGCCTGCCGCCCGAGATGCTCACTGCTAAGGGCGCAGCCGAGCTGGCCCGTGTCCGCACGGAGATGGCGGCGTAGGGTGCCTCGCTTTACGGTAGAGCATCTGCGAACTCGATTGTCGCGATTAAAGCTCGAATCTGAAATCAGACGGAGATACGCGATGAGCTTCGACCCCGACACGTTCGAGAAGCTGACCGGCCGCCGCGAGCCTGTCGTCGACGTCGCCGGTGCCGACCCGCGATTCGCTGCGCCGGTGTCGAGCGAGAAGGCCCAGGCGATTGCGACGGCGCGCGGTATCATTCGCGGTGGCATGAACGCCGATCTGGTCAACCTCGCCCGCCAGTTCCTCCGCGCCCTCGGCCTGCCGGAGCGCGAGTAGATTGGCATTCCTCGAGCGCGACCGCGAGATCGTCCGGATGCGCGTCAATGGCGTCGGCCCGACCGAGATCGCCCGGCTGATGAGGCTGTCCAAGAACACCGTGATCGGGATCATACACCGCCGCGCCCCGTACCTGACCGAGCACCGCGGGTTGACCGTCGAAAAGGCGCGCGTCCCGAGCGGTACATCCCGCGAAGAGCGCGCCGAGCGCCGCGAGGCGCTGGCCCAGCTCAAGGCCGAGATCGCCGAGATCAACGCCGACGCGAGCGCGTTCTCGCGCGTCGACGACGGCCACCCCATCCCGACGCTCGACACGCGCCTTGACGCGCTCCACGCGCGGATGGACGCGGTACTCGCCGCGACGCTCGACGTCGGGCGGGTCAAGGAAAAACCAAAGTCGCTTTGACCCTGGGGGGACTGGAGGAGTCCCATGTTTGGTAATCTGATACGTGCGTTGATTTACCTGTGCTTCTTGGCCCTGGCATTTTACTTGATCGTCTGGGTCATCGCCGAGCTCGGCATTGCGTTGCCTGTGATGGTGGTCCACATCATCGGGGTTATCTTCGTGCTGGTGGCGATCCTCGTCCTCTATCAATTGTTTTGGCCACACCTGCGCGGCTACAACTGGTGGGGGCGAAATCCTGATTAGTCTTTTCGTCCCCCGCGGTGGGGGCGAGCCGTCCGGCGCACTCTGTATGGAGGGCCGGGGTCGGCGCGGCGGGAGTCTCCCCATTCGCCCGCATGCGCCTCCGCAACTCGCGTCTTTGGCGGGTTTCCTCCCTACAACTGACCGGGGGTCGTCTCCACCTCCCCCGGCCGCTTTTTTCTTTCCAGACGAGGCGTCGCCATGAAGATAATTCTCGCCGCAACAGCGCTGGTGATCCTCGCCTCGTGCGCGCCCGCGCCGGTCGCGCCGCCACCCCCGCCGCCGCAACCAGCGCCGGCGTGCGACCCCAACGGGGCCGTCCCGTGCCCGCCGCCGTTCGGCACTACGCAGCGCGGTTGAGCAGGAGTATTTAGCGTTGCCCGCCTCGCTCGACGCCGCGCTGGCCAAGATGGACGCGATCTCCCGCTCGCGGAAGCTCGATGACTGCGTCGATCGCATGGACGCGATGGTCCGCACCGACCCGCCGGTGAGCCAGGCCCAGCGCAAGGCTATGTGGGCCGCTGCGTCGGGTAACTCCACGTTGGGTATCCCGGCGAAGGTGGGGAAAGAGTTCGCCAACGCCGACCCGGGCGGCAAGCTCCCGGCGAAGAAGGACGCCCACGAGGGCTTCGAGAAGGTCGAGCGCTCGGTGGCCCACGAGAAGGGCGTGCGCGATCCGAAGGCCGTCGCCGCGGCGATCGGTCGTAAAAAACTAGGTGAAAAGGAAATGGCGCGTCGGTCTGCCGCTGGAAGGAAGGACGTCGGCGGCCAGGGGCGGCACCTCGGCAAGGCGACGTTGCCGGAGAGGCCGAGGGCGTAAAATTTCATTTTGATTGATTACGTCGAGTAATCCACGCTTTTTTCGCAGCCTCCTTGCGTTTTTCGATAGTAAGTCCAGCGGATACCTTTTTCATTCGTTCTTTTTGTTCTTCAAGAGTACGTTTAGCTTCTCGTTTTTTAGCGGATAAACTACGTGTTTCAAATGAACCGGAAGCTAGACGCTTAGCTTCTTGTGCTTGTTTCTGCTCTGGGGTTTTTCTAGCTTCGCGCTGTTTCGCGAGTTCACTTAATTGTTCGTGAGTTAATCTTGGTAGTTTCGGCTTTTTAGGAGGCCGTGGTAGTCGTGGTGGCTTAGCTGGTGGAAGAATACCTTTAGCTCTTCGTGTTGCGACTCCCTTTTGAGCACTAATTGATAGCTGTTCTGGAGTTCTATTACCGATTCGTTCTTTGGCAATTTTACTTAACTCTTCAAAAGATTTAGTTACACGACTTTTAGCGAAATTACTCCTTTCTTTGGGCGTTAAAGTTGCCCACCATTCTTTTACAGATTTTGAAATTGCTTTCATTCCTTGAATACTAACGTTATGACCCGCTGCTCCATCGCCGCCGTCAGTTCTATTAACAAGTGGGCCTTTGCCTTGGTCCATTCGCCCGATCGTGGCGATTAGCGCGATTTCAGTTATAAATGCGTCTTTTTCTGGAATTTTATCGCGGACTCGGACGGTCGGTACTTCGCCGAGCATGATCCAAGTTCGTTCGATAATTTCGTCTTTTAGCCAGTTTGATTCGTCAGATTTCTTTTCATGCTCAGTATCACGATTTGGATGTCCACCGCCCTTTCCAACATAAAATGGAATGCCCATCCAATCGAACTTGACGTAGGTGAAGTAGATTGGACGCGGATCGAGTTTGCGTTCACGAGGCATCTTGCCATGCTCCTGCCGGGGGTAGCGCGACGATTTCCCCGGCAAGGGAGAAGGATTCGGTGTTGCAACACCTAGTCGCGCCAGGAGAAATTATACATTGATTGCGGCTGCGGGTGTACTGTTTTTTCATCCCCCTTCAGATCGGATACTTTTAGTTCGCCGGACAAGCGTCGGCGACTTTGCCGACCACTGGTCAGTTCCCGGTGGCAAGATAGAGGACGGTGAGTCCGCGCAGGAGGCGGCGGTTCGCGAGGTTCACGAGGAGTTGGGTCCCGACGTCGTGTTCGATACGGTCGAGCCGTGGACGCGCACTGTTGCCAACGGAATCGACTTCACCTGCTTCCTCTGCAAGGTGCCGGAGGAGTTCGTCCCGCGCCTGAACGAGGAACATGATGACTTTCGTTGGGCGGATCGCAAAGCGCTGATGAATCCCGAGGTGCCCGTTGCTCACGCCGACGCCGAGCCGATTAAGGTTGAGGTTGAGGTCGCCGAGCGCCACCCGATCGTGACCGTCGGCCCGGACGGCAGCGTCCACATCTACCGCCAGTAGCCGTGCCCGACGCCGTCGGCCCGCTCCACCCCGGGATGGGGATCGTCCTCCGCCGGTTTGACATGACCGAGACCGACGTGGCGAACGCGATCACCAACGGAGAGTTGGCGTCACCAATTCGTTTTGCCAACTCGGTTTACTTTGCGCTCAGAATCACCGGCACCGGAGTCGCCTTCAGGTCCGCGCTTGATGAGTACGTGTACCGCGACAAGAACCTGTATCTTAATGCCGAGTTTCTGGCGCGCTGTAATGGTCTCCCAGTACTACTCCAGCACCCGAAGACGGCGCAACTCAATACGAAAGAGTTCGCCGAGCGCGTTATTGGGGCAATAGTTCTGCCTTATATCGGGACGGGACAAGGTGCCGACGCGGAGTCCGATGAGGTCTGGGGTGTCGCGCGTATCCTCGACATGCCCGCCGCCGAGTTCATGGAGACCCACCAGGTTTCGACCTCGCCCGCGGTCGTCTTCCTGGGCACGTCGGGCGACGAGAACGAGAAGGTAAAACTCAGCGACGGCAAGCACCTCCTGATCGAGGGCCGCCCGGCGCTTTTGGACCATGTCGCCGTCGCCGAGCTCGGCGTTTGGGATAAATCTGGTCCACCGACGGGCGTAGAGATCAACGATTCGTCCGCCGGGGCGCGGATGGACAGCGCCGGAGGCCCCGGCAACCATGAGGAGCAAGTGATGGCCGACGAAAAAGAGACCAAGGAAGAGCGCAAGGAAGAGGAGCACAAGGAGGAAGAGGAGAAGAAGGACGCGACCGGCGAGAAGCTGGACAAGCTCCTCTCCGGGCTCGACTCGATCGGCGGCCGGCTCGACGCGATGGACTCGCGCCTCGACCGCCAGGACGCGCGCCTCGACTCGATCGGCAAGTCCGACGCCGAGGACCCCGAGGAGGAGCTGGACCAGGCCGAGCGCCTGGAGAAGCTCGCCGAGGAGGAGGAAGAGGAGGCCGAGGAGCTCGAGGAGAAGGCCGACGCCCGCAAGGACGCCAAAGGCCACCGCCTGGCGCGGCGCGACTCCGAGTCCGCGTCCGAGCACTCCGACCGCGTCCACGAGTTGGCCGAGCGCCACGACGCCGAGCACTTCTGCCGCAAGGACGGCGAGTCCAAGGCCAAGCACTCGGCCCGGGTCGACGCCATGTGCGGCGCCGCCCGCCGCGACGCGGAGAAGGACGAAAAAGAGGAGAAGGAGGAGCGTAAGGACGCGCGCCGCCGCAAGGACTCCGAGAACGAGCACGAGGAGGCCGAAAAGGAGATGGCCAAGAAGGACGACACCGAGGGCGACAAGGTCGAGAAGAACGAGAAGGAAGAGGAGGCGCGCCGCGACAAGCGTAAGGACGCGGCGATCGCCGACGCCGAGCGCGAGGTCAAGCGCCTGCGTGCCCGGCTCGACGCCCAGGACACGACGATCGAGGACCTCAAGCGCAAGGTCGAGGACCGGCCCGAGGAGGACGAGCTGGCGCTGACCGACGCGCAGGTACGCGCCGACTCGGCGTTCTCCGCGCTCGGCCGCCGCGCGCCGCGCCGACTGGTCGGCGAGATGGCCACGAGCTACCGGCTCCGCGCGCTGCGCGAGCTCCAGCCGCTCTCCAAGGTCTGGAAGGATTCCGACCTCGTCGCGCTGGCCAAGGCCGACGCGGCGGCGTTCGCTAACATCGAGAGCGCGATCTACGCCGACGCGGCGCTCGCCGCCGAGAACCCGGCGGACCTCGAGGCCGGCCAGCTGCGCATGGTCGAGAAGGATCGCGGCGGGGTCAAGGTCAAGGAGTGGGTCGGGGATCCGGGCGGATGGATGGGCGCGTTTACGTCCAAGACCGGCCTCGTTCGGGACATGCAGACCCAAATCAAACGGTAAGCCTGCTCGCGCTGCTTTTTTCTTTCACCTAACGGAAGGACACCACTATGACCGCAACCCCTCCGGGTGCGTACGTCCAGCAAAGCAATGCGTTGGGCAGCTTCACCATCTACAACGACGGCGGGGTCCAGGGCGTTCAGCTCGACGACCCGGCCACGCGCTTCGCGCTGCGCTCGGGCGTCGTCTCGACCGCCGAGACGGTTCCGCTGTATGGCGGCATCGGCATTTACGAATTCATCCCCTCGGGGTTGTCGATCGTCTCTCCGCTCTCCCCGGACGGCGCGCTTCAATCGACAATAGGCCGCGCCACGTCGATCACCGGCGGCGCCAATAACTTGTCTGGCTTCACGGTGTTCAACCAGGCATACAATATGGTCGGCACCGCCGCATCGCCGGTGCCGGTCGCCGGGTCGAGCATGACCATGAACTACGTCCGGCTCGGCTCCGGCGCCCGCGTTCAGCTCGCTATCGACGCGGCGCTGACCTCGCTCGAGGGCGGGCTGGTCGGGCAGCAGGTCTCGTGGGATTTTGGCGGCCAGCAGATCGTGCCCTACGCCGCCGCCTACGTCGCCGCGACCCCGTCGGTGTACAACTCGTACACTTCGTCGACCGGCATCCTCCAGCTGACGTTCTCCGCCGCCCCAGGGCCGCTCGCCGGCAACTCGATCACGCTGACCGGGTTCGTCGGCGCCCAGGCCGTGTTCAACGGCACCTGGTACGTCGCCACGACCGCCTCGGCGGGCACGGTGCTCAACATCCAGACGACTCCGGGCCTCGGTACGATCTCGCTCTCGGGCGCCGTCGGCACGCTGGTCGCCGGTGGCGGCGCGCTACCGGTCACGATCAACCGCATTCGCCCCGCGAACGGGATGATCGTCAACAACTCGTACGCCGCGACCGGCACGTTCACGTGGAATCGAAATGGTGCCGTCGCCGACGTGCAAATTTAGGGTTGCCCTTTCACCAAATCGGTCGGCGGTCTCAGGACCAGACCCGCAACAGGAGCTAAGATATGGCATTTATCACCGATTCGGTGAACATGGTTCACCCGTCGTTTGTCGAGCCTTCGCTGATTATGCCGATAAATCAGGCGAGCGGCGCCTTCGACACCCTCCCCGATGGCAAGCCGGAGACGAAACTCGGCGCCGAGGACCTCGCGGTCTACGCCAAGCGGCTCGACCTGCGCACGACGATGACCGCGGCCCAGTCGGCGGCCAATCAGCTTCCCTCGGCGACGATCGTCGCGGGTCTCCTCAGCACTCCGACCTACTTGATCAGGTCCAGGATGGAGTGGGATCACCACGACGCCGCGAACGCCGGTAACTGGGGCATCGGCATCGAAGCCGCATCGCGCCTGGGTTCGCACCAGGGCATCTTCCAATTGATGCGTGGTGCGCTGCTCTACGGATTCAATCCGTTGAACGGCGAGGGTTTACTCAACGCGACGGGCGCGACGACGATCAACCTCCCGCCGGACTCGAACAACAACGATACGATCCAGACCTACGATAACGGTCAGCTGGCGACGTTCTTTCTCGCCCAGATCGGCCTGATTAAGAGCCGCACGAACCAGCTCGGTGCCGGCCGCGAGTTCACCATCCTGATGCCCCAGCGCATCGGTCAGCAGCTCGAATACCCGAACATCGTTCAGCTGGTACAATATCAGCGGATCGGTGCGGGCTCGCAGACGACCGCCGGTGTGGTCAAGGACATTCTCGAGGGGAACAAGGACATCATCCGCTGGGTCTACGACGACACGCTGATCGGCAAGGGTGCGGGCGGAAACGACGCGATCGTCCTTGTCATGCCCAAGATCGAGCAGCCGAACCCGGGCGCCGGCGTGCCGAACACCAACATCTTCGCTGGCCTGTCGCCGAACATGCCGGACTGCACGAAGATGTACACTGACATGGCCGCGCCACGCGAGATCCCGGTCCCGATTCCCGGCGGCGCGATCGACACGACCTACGAGATCCGCGTCAGCCCAGGCTGGGCGTTGAGGCCGGAGGCCATCACCATAATTTCGGCGCAATATTCCTAAAGGCTCAACTCGGCGGGTGGACGGCCCGCCTCTTGGACGGAGGAAAGGCATGTCGACCGCAACCGCACTGTTCGTCGCCAACTGCACGATGCAGGAGCATGTGTTTATCTATCACCTCGCCGAGGTGCGCAACGAGAGCATGATCACGATACCGCCGGGTGAGCAACGGCGCATTACCGGAATCAGGACATCGATCGATGTCGATAACATCATCGCGCACCACTCGCGCTACGGTCTGCGCTCTGTCGTCGAGGTTGGTCGGATCGTCGGTTCCGCGCCGTTGATTTATTCTCTCGACAAACCGCTCTCGCCGATCCGCATCGTCGAACAGATGAAGCTCAATCAACAGGTGTTAAACCGGCAAGGCGAAGAATTTCGTCGCGCCGCAGCGGTGCAGACGCACGACTGGGTCGGAAAGAAGATGCAGGACATGCGTCTGCCGGGCACGGTTGACGAGGTCGAGATGGCGGTCAACGAAGAGGATCGTGGTCGCAACGCCAGCGACGAGATCCGTCCGGTTTCGGACAGCACGCGCGTCTCGCGCCACTTCGACCCGAGCGAGATCACGCCGACGCCCCAGCCGCTCTCAAAGGTCCGCCGCGGTCGAATCGCGCGGGCGCGGGCGTGAAGACCTTCTCGCCCACCGACGACCCGGCGCGGTCGGCGATCTTCCTCCTGTTCAACGCCACGCTGGTACAGGCCGCCGCGCGCCGCGGCGGAGCCCGCCCCAACGTGATCGTGATCTCCGGCCCCGAGGCGCTCATGCGCGCCTTCGAGGTCCGCGCCGCGGTGCGGGTCGACGCCGACGGGATCGTCGAGGCTTTCGCGCCGACGGTCGACCACCCGCACGCCGCCGCCCCCCAGGCCGAGACCGTGCTGTGGCGCCGCGACCCCGAGGCCGCGCCCGACGTACTCACGTTCCGCGCCGGCGCGGTCGAGGAGAGGGTGCGCATAATAGGATGAGTCCAGAAACGGATTTGTTGCTGAGGTCCGTTCTCAAGGGACTTATCGTTGGTTATTCCATCGTGGCTGTGTTGTTGGTCGGCGCGGCGATCTTTTTAGGCGGTAGGTGGTTGTTTGAAACCTGGCGAGACCGAGTTTTGTTAAATCGTCACCGACGGAAGGTCTCGGCGCAAAATCCTGCTGACGACGATTTGGGGGACAGGATCATTCGCGCTCAAGAGAAATTTCGCCGATGAGTCCCCAGCCGCTCAACGCCCAGATCTCGCTCGGCGGGTTCCAGACGTTCGCGCAGAACGTGATGGGCATCTCGCCCAACTACCTGCCGCTCGACTCGCCCTACTATAACTGGGCCTACGACCAGGCGCAGAACATCGTCAACACCGACCTCGGGTGCCTGCCGGCCCAGCGGGGCGCGTGGAGCCTGTACGCGCAAGCGGTGTACAATTTGGCAGGTCACAGCCTCATCGAGTTCGCCATCGACCAGTCGTGGCCGGTCACCACGGCGTCGTGGACCGCGTTCCTGGCGACGCTGACGACCGCTGTGCCGAACACGATCAGCGTGGGCGACCGGATCGCCATCTCGGGGGTCTCGCCGCTCGGCTACAGCCAGCCGGCGGCGCCGAGCCGCGGCTACTTCCAGGTCAACTCGGTCGTCGACTCGACTCACTTCAACTACGCGGTCAGCCCGAACCCGGGCACCGCGATCCTTGGCCCCAACGCGGCGGTGTCGATGACGTACTTCACCCAGGCCCGGTTGGGCTTCAAGCTCGCGAGCTTTTTTCCAGGGGTAGTGGGAAGTGCGGGTGATCAGGGGACGTCGGTTGGTGTAGACAATCCTGATTTCATGCGTGGGCTGACTCTCTACGACCTCCAACTCCTGAAGACGCCATTTGGTCGCGCCTACCTCGCGATCGCTCAGAAGGCAGGCGCCGCCGTCTGGGGAATCAACTGACCTAACCTGAAAGGAACCCACCACATGGCCGGTATCGCGCACGTCTCCTGGGACGCCCACCCCCGCTCCACCCGCGGCGGCAGCGATGTTCCCGCCGGTGAGGGCGACGTCCTCCACTTCATGAACGACGCCGAGGGGCAGCCCTGCGCGGTCGTGCTGGGCGAAGATGGCAGGCTGGCCCTGCGTCGAATCGCTGAATTGTACGATTCGGCCGCGCGCGACGCATTCGAGAAGAAGCGGCTCGCTGGCGCGAAGTCCGACGAGGATGCAGCGGCGAAGGAGAAGGAGGCCGCCGAGAAGGAGCGCGCCGCCGGGTTGGCCGCCGCCGAAAAGGCGCAGCCGGCCGCTGTTGCCGCCGAGGCCGCCGCGAAGAAAAAGGCCGAGGAGGAGAAGGCCAAGCTCGAGGCCGCTGAGAAGGAGCCGGACAAAAAGCCGGCGGGTACCCAGGTTACCGGCACGGTGACCGGGACCGTAACCGGCACGGTGACCGAGAAGAAGTAGGTTTGCTCTCTTGTCGTTTGTCATTCACCTCGGCGTCGCCGACATCCCTTATCGCCAGGCGCTCCCGCCCCAGCAGCGCCGTAGCGCTCGATGGCGCCACCGGATTCGCCCATGGCAGCGCCTCGGCGGCTTGACGACCACTGGCGACGTGGCCGAGATCTTAGAGAAGCGCTACGGCTTATTCTCGCAATTCAGCGTGCTCCACGGAGCTGACATCGTCGCGGCGGTCGAGAACGCCATGAGCGGCAAGCTCGAGAACCTCCTGCTGGGCCACGGCTCGCTCGACGCCGCGATCTTCGCCGACGGCGACCTCTCGGACGTCGAGGCGACGTTCCGCCGCTCGATCGACGACCGCGACTACGACTCGCGCCTGCCGGGCGTCCCCACGCGGGCGGCGCAGCGCGGGGTCAACCATCGCCTGGCTAGACCTTACGCTAAGGGTAATCCGCCGCGACCTTCGTTTTTGGATACGGGCGCAGTTCAAGCGAATTTCAGGGCATGGGTCACGGAGTGACCGCCGTCCCCGTCCAGGAGCACGTCTACGATCCGGTGAAGCAGGTCTGCGTCCACTGCCACGTGCCGAAGTACAACGTCGATCAGGCCCTCGCGAACCACCAGCCGATCACCTGCGTCTATCGCTGGGTCGACTCGGGCTCGATCGCCCGTGAGGAGCGCCCGGCCCACCGCGCCGCCGACGATTTCGAGATGATCGGCGCGCGGCTCGCCCAGCTCCGCGTCGAACGCGAGGAGACGGAGCTGGCGAAGGCGCCGACGACGATGTTCGAGCGCTCGCTGAGCGCGCCGTGAAGCTCGCGATCCGCTGCGACGGCGAATCGACCGTTGTCCTCGATGAGAACGGCGAGGACATCACGCGGCACGTCTACAAGGTCGAGTTCGTCCACCAGGCGAAGCGTTCGCCGGTCGCGACGGTGACGTTCCTCGCCACCGCGCTCGACTTCGTCGGCGAGGCGCGCCTGGCCACCGAGGCCGTCGTCGCCGAAGAGGGACTCGCGAAGAAGTGACCCTTGACGGAGTAAAACTTGACGCGGCCTTGATTAAGCTCGGTAAATTTGATGCCGAGAACGAGCAAACGATCCGTCGAAACGGCAAATGGGTTAAGATCACGAAGTCGTCGCAAGGAAAGTGGCTGCTTGCGAAGGGATGGGAAGGATCTTATCAGGCGTCTAAGGTTTTAATTTATCCAACGAAGAATTTTGCCTTGGTCGCAGCACGTAATTACTTGGACGATTAGCAGTGACAACCCTCCTCGAGTCGCTCTCGGGCGACCAGGCCTCGCCGGTCCACGACGCGCTCGCCGCCGGCGTGGACATGCTATCGGGCACCCAGCAGGTCAGTTTCGTGCCCTACGTCCGCACAATCCTCCCGCTGGACGGCTACGTGTTCTGGCTGTCCTCCGCGATCGCCAGCCCGCAGCAGCTGGCCAAGAGCGGTATTCCGTCGGCGGACCCGGTCCTGGTCATCGGCTCGCTCCACTACGCCTCGCAGGGGTCTCAGCAGGAGGACGAGACGATCGTCGTCCGCTCGGTCGACTTTACGAGCGAGTCCGAGATTGATGCGTTCGCCGAGGTGGCACCCGACGTGATGTACGTGGGCACGTGGGCCACGAAGTTCGGATCGTTCAAGTTCACCTTCAGCCGCCGGAACTCGTACTACCGCCAGGCGGACCTTCACCATTACATCGGTGACGCGATCTACCCAGTCTTCGAGGCCCAACTCATCGACAATTTGGCGTCCTTCGACCAGCGCCAGGTCGTCTCGAACTCGCTGCCGATCTGGCTGTCGATGTTCTCGGAGAACACGCCGTTCGTCTCGTTCATGTCGATCAGCATCCCGCTGTACCCGTCGCTGCTCGTCGCCGACGACCTCGTGCCGCCCTACGCCAGCGTCCACATCGGCCCGGACGACACGCGCCCACTCCAGTCGATCCCGTGGCGCGGCCCGACGTCGAGCCACTTCCAGCTCTGCGCCGACCGGGTGCGCCTGACGCTGTACGGGCTGGGCAACGATGACGCGATGACGTTCCTCGACTACATATTGGACTACTCGGAGAACACCGGCCTGATCGGCCTGATGAATATGCCGATCGCGCGCGACGGCAAGCGCGCGCAGATCGAGCTAACCGCGCTGGCCAAGCAGAAGATCATCGAGTTCGAGGTCTCCTACCAGCAGCAGTCGGCGCGGGAGATCGCGCGGCAGCTAATCGAGCTCGCGGTCACCCCTAGCATGTACCCGTCGGAGGCCATCGTGACCCCGCCGACCAAGTACTTGATCGCCGAGCCGTACCACAACCCGCTGGTCACGGTGGACGGCTACAATTTGGTGTGGGTATGAGCGACGATCGGAACTACGGGCAGCTGCCCATGGCCGGTCCGCTGACCGGCGCCGAGGTGATTTCGCTCAACCAGAACCAGGTGACGTCCCAGACCACCACCGGGGCGATCGCCGCGCTGGCCAACGCCGGCGGCCGGGCGATACTGAGCACCGGCCCGGTAAGCTTCTCGCGGAGCCAGCTGCTCAACCTCTTCTCGTCCCCGCTCGGGATCCTCCCGGCTCCCGGCGCGGGCAAGGCGATATTGATATTCCAGACGTTCTACGTTCTGACCTTCGGCACGGTGGCGTACGTCAGTCCCGGCTTCGCCAACTACCTCTTCTACGGCACGCCGGGCGGACAGCCGGCGGACAGCGGCGACAACGACGTGTTCACCGTCGGCTCGTCGTCCGCGACCACCTCGGTTGGCGGCCTCCAGGGTGGCACGGCGTCGCTCGCCAGCGTCGAGAACCAGCCGATCGTCTTCGCCAACCCGACCGCGAACATGACCACGGGCG
>Ga0206960_1001_pt1 | contig 118245 bp, 120 predicted proteins | sample Alteio_BWOrgHeat_29_FD_153255 | JGI IMG/M metagenome (GOLD analysis project Ga0206960, IMG submission 153255) | Enriched cells from forest soil in Barre Woods Harvard Forest LTER site, Petersham, Massachusetts, United States -... | ecosystem: Environmental > Terrestrial > Soil > Temperate forest... | reverse complement strand
GGCCCCGGGTTGGGCCCTCTCTGTGAAAAGCACACACTTCCCATCACGGCCAAAGATCCATCCCTCATACAACCATCCCAGGAATTTCCCACTGTAAGCGTAGACCCCATTCCCCGAGAGCCACCCCGCCGGTGTCCCATCCTGCATGTAGATCGACTCTTTATCACCGTCGACGTACGCTACGGCGTGTCCATGTTTGTCCCAAAGTTCAGTCGTCATATGCCGTCTACTGGTGGTCGCGATCCGCGCGATTCTCCTCGTGCCGTTCTTCTTGCTTCTGACGTGGGTATTTCGCTCTCACTTCATCATGGTGCGTGTACGGCTGTGGTGAATTAAGGTTAACCGTTACGTGAGTACGCAACACGACATTTTCCGGGGCGCGCGGACCCGAACGCCATGACCCGCCGTCCGACCAATAGTAGACCTGCCGATGGGGTTCGAAATATACTTCCGCATCCGGGTAATACACGTAGGAGTACGAAGCACCAACCTCAGGGCCGCGCGTGTATTCGTGGGGGCGATCGACATAGCAGCCGACCAGTCCCAGCGCACCGCTGACGGCGAAGGTGAGTAGAATGAGTCTCTTATTCATAGATTTCCTTTGTTGTTGTCCGAGAGCTTCTCGGCAATACCAAGGTAAGCTGGGAAACGGTGGGCGGCGATGGGGCGTTCACCCCATATCACGGGAACGACTTCTGATATACATTGGCCATAGATGGGATTGATTTTATGGATCTAAATCGCAAGCGACAGGCTTGGGCTTGCGGAACGCTGCTGACGTGCGCGCTGACGATGACCGGTTGCGCAACGGTCCAGAAAGTTCTCCCGACCAAGGCCTGGCATCAGGCCCGCGTACGCAACGAGGGCTACAGCCTCCTGTACCAACTGCTGAACCAGGAGAGCGATGTCGGCAAAATCCTTATCATTAAACACGCTGATCCACCCGTCGTCGACATCATCAAGGAAATCGCGAGCGCCTGCGATCAGGCCCGAAAAGACCTGGATCTGTTCCACCAGAAAGACCGTCACCTGAGCTTTGAGATGGCCAACCTGCCGGAAATGGAACAGAAAACGCGCGCCGCCATCCAGTCGACCGTGACCAAACAGCTTCTCACGTCGAGCGGCAAAACGTTTGAACGTCGATTGCTCTTCACCCAGGCTGAGGCGATGAACTACGCCGCCCATCTGGCGCAAGTATTGCACGATCAAGAAAATGAGCCGCTCCGCAAGAAGTTTCTGGACGGGCTGGCGCAGCGCTGCACTACGTTCCACGATCAGGTGGTCGATCTCTTGAAGTAACACTTGAAGTAACAATGGACCGTTGTCTGTTCTACCCGCCGGTCTTATTGCCGGGCAACGCCTGGAGCTGAGCCACCTGCTTTTCCAGTTCGCGCGTGCGGCGGATCAACTCCGGCAACTGCTGTAATGCGATCATCTGCCGCTTGGTCTGCTTGTCCGGCGCGGCGGGGATGCCGAGCACCGTTCCCTTGTCAGGAATGTCGCGCATGACGCCGGACTTCGCACCGACCGTGGCTTGATTGCCGAGCGTGAGATGTCCCGCAATTCCCGACTGCGAAGCGATCACGCAATAATCTCCCAGGCGCGTGCTGCCGGCGAAACCCACCTGACCCATGATCAGACAATGCCGGCCGATGGTCACGTTGTGCGCGATATGCACGAGGTTATCAATCTTGGCGCCCTGGCCGATCACGGTAGCGCCGAGGGCGCCGCGATCAATGGCCACGTTGGCCCCGATCTCCACGTCATCGTGGATGATCACATTGCCGACCTGCAGCACCTTGCGATGATGGCCCTCGTCAAACACATAGCCGTAGCCGTCCGAGCCGATGACGGTACCGGCGTGGATGGTGACGCGGTAGCCAATTTGGGATTGTGCGTAAATGACGACGTTCGGGAACAGGAGGACATCGTTGCCGATTTGGCAGTCGCGCCCGATATGGTTGCCCCCCATGAGTACGGAGCGCGCGCCCAATCGCACATGCGCGCCGACCGCGCAGTTCGGCCCGATATGCGCCGTGAGATCAATACGCGCCGAGGGGGCAATGGTCGAGCTCGGATGAATGCCCGGCGTGTGTTGATCCTGTGGGAAAAAAGCCGGCAGCACTCGCGCCACCGCCACTCGCGTATTCGGCACGCGGATGAGGGCTTTTTTCGCCGAGGTAAACTCACCCGAGACGATGATGGCTGCAGCCGGGCTTTGTTCGGCGGCGGTGAAGTAGGTATCTTTCTCGGCGAAGGTCAGGTCGCCGTTGCGAGCGCGGTCCGCCGACGCGAAACCAGTTAGTTCGACGGCGCCGTCGCCGAGGACTTCGCCCCGGAGTTGTTCCGCAACTTGGGAGACTGTGAATGTCATGATGTGATGGGGGTTGGAGTTTTGATTTCGCTCAGACTTTTCGGAGACTTATCATCTGTTGAGCCTCGACATCCCAAACCTTCAAACGCAGACAGCGGATGATTTCTGAGGGATGGAGCGAGGTGGTTTTGGGCGTCTTCAATTCGGGTATCTTCGTGAAGGCCTCCGGCAATCGGTAAAAGGGAATCCGGGCATTTAAGTGATGGATGTGGTGATAGCCGATATTGGCCGTGAACCAGGCCAGGAGCGGACCGGTTTTTATGTAACTGGAGGATTCCATCGCGGCTTTCTCGTACGTCCAGCCTGCATTGTCTTTAAAGGAAACACCGGGAAAGTTGTGCTGGGCGTAAAACAGATACGTTCCAATGGCGCTGGCGATGAAGTGAGGAACAACCTGTGTCAACAACAGCGCCGGCCAGCCAAAGAAACAAGTCAGTATCACCGCGATTCCCATATGCGACGCGAACGCGATGAAGCAGTCATGGTGTTCCCGTGGATTCCTGACGAACGGGGAAAGACACATCCCGTATAGGAACACAATCGGATACCCAAACAAGATGGTCAACGGATGGCGCATGAACAGGTATTCAAAGCGCTGGGCCTTCGATGACTTCAAATACTGCGCTTTGGTCATGATGGGAAAGGAGCCAATATGGGAACCCCGCAGCTTGGAGTTGTGAGTGTGATGATGATTGTGCGAGCTTTGCCAGATGCTGCTGGGGCTGAGGACCAGGATCCCGAAGATTTTCATCAAGGCGGCGGCGGGGCGGGAATGAGGCAGGATCGCCTGATGCTGTTGATCGTGATAGATCACAAACAACCGGAGAATGAGCAGCCCGGCGAGAAAACTGCAGGCCATCTTGCCGGTCCAATGAAAATTCCAAAGCGTCCCCACCAGGGAAGCCGCCAGCAGAAACGCTGTCGAGAGTACGTACCACCAGCTCCGCACCGCGGAATCCGTCGCGTACGGTTTGGTCACCAATATGAGTTCCTTGCCTGTTCGCATGCCCAATCAACCGTCACTATCTCCGTTCGGATTGTTCCCTTTGTCGATAGTGAGCCTGTAACGAGTAAAGACTGTGCACAAGAAGGCCATGGGGTGGATATGGGGTGTTCACCCCATACCGGATAAATTTAGAATACGCCGGTCTGCACCCTTAAATCAGGGTGGCCACCCACCGTCGATCTCCCATCACCTTGCGCCTGCTAATCCTTCTTTTCCTCGTCCTTCCCGTCCTTCTGCTCGGTTGGTTCCTTGGTTGCCGGGGGCCGCTCGGCTACAGGCTTGGACTCAATCTTTGCATCCGGTTTGCTCTCACGCTTGGGCTCCGGTTTGGCTTCCACGGCGGCGGGAGCGGATTTCGCCTTCTCGCGCTCTGTCTCACTCGCCTTTTCTTGCTGCGCGCGCTTCTCCTCATCAAGTTTCGCGATTCGGATCTGCTCATCGGTTTGAAGGACTTCCTTCTTCGTTACCGGTGGTTGTGGCACTGCTGTTGTCACGGCTGGTTTCTCAATCTGGCGTGGCGCAACGGCGGGAAGTGTCGTCTCGGTCTGGTTGCGAACCGGCGCCGGGACTGCCTTCACAGCGGTCGGTGTTGGTGTTGGGCGTTTGGCGACGACCTTCGCTTCCTCTTGGCCGCGAAGTTCGCGAACGGGTACCGCTTGAATCTTTCGTCCGCTCGCCTTTTCGATGATGGCGGTATCCGGGCCTCTGTTGATCACAGTCTTGTTGACGACGGTGACATTCACGGTCACCGTCTTGGGGCTGACAGGTTCCAGAAACCGGCGTTCCTCGACAAAGACGTATCCTCGCGGCGCACGGCCTTCCACGCTAACCTCCACGACGCTCCGGCCCGTTGGGCCCAATGGACACCAGCCGATGTATCCGCCGCCTTCCCGCCAGGAAACCCACGCGGGCGCCCATTGCGTTTGCGGCACCCAATACCACCCAAATTGCGGGTCCAAATCCCAACGGCCATAATGGTACGTGGCCCAGCCCCACGGCTCATCGCTGGCCCAGTACCAACCCGCGTCCGTTTGTTGCCAGTAACCGTTGCAATACGGGCTCCAGCCGGCTTCCACTCCGCCTGGAATCCAGCAGCGTCCATAGGATCCAACAACCTCCCACCGCCCGTACGAGCCGAGTGGCTCATAGAAATCGCTTTCGGTGTGAATCGCCACCCCCACCGATACCTCGGCTGCGTAGGTTGTGGCTCCTGTCAGCATCCCGAAAAGCGCGGCGCATAAAATGAATCCGACTTTTCCTGCCAGGCGTTTGACTCCATTCATAAAACCACCCTTCTGTTCCATAAATCAGTTACGTGTTGTTGTTCTCGGAACACAACGACGTGGGCATCAATGGCAAGACGGATGATTCCGCGAGCCCTGCGATTCCCGCAGGCGCCGTAAACAACCTCGATGAGATTGCCATGCGTCAATGCCCTCTTTTTGTGATTGGCTTTCATACCGGGACGATAAGCCGGGAGGGACTGCGGGCGCTATGGGGTATTCACCCCACCGGGAGGCTTCCGTAGCTAGGGTCAACACCCCATATCATTCCGCCACCGTCCCGCGTATTTTCCTTGCATGAACAAGAATCAAAAATGGTCGGCATTGAAGTTGGCGGTCTTGTTGGGCACAGTCTCCGTGCTGTTTACGGGATGCTTTATTTGGCGAGACAACGATCACGATCATCACGATCAGGATCACCACGAAGACCAGGATCACCACGATCAGGATCACCACGACGATCAAGATCATCATGATAATCAGGACCATCATGAGTAAACGGTGAAGACCGTCTAGCGCATTTCCAGACCGATTGTTCGCACACTGAATTCCGTTGCCGCCACCCCATCGGAAACAGGTGTGACTTCTGGCAGGTTGATTTGGCAGCGACTGAAAGGATCGTGCTCGGTGCCACACAAATCTCTAAAATTATCACCGCTGGTCGTCGTGGGCACGTTGATGCTGATCGTCGCCTCGATGTATTGGGCGCGCCCCGTCCTGATACCGGTGGCGCTGGCGATGCTGCTGACCTTTCTGTTAAGCCCTGCGGACAGCGCGCTCCAACGCCTCGGCCTTGGGCGGGCCGTCTCCGTTGCGTTGCTGGCGGTGATCGCGTTCTCTTTGATTGGCTTCATCGGCTGGGCCATCTCGCTTCAGGTGAAGGAATTCGCCCATAATTTACCCGGCTACCAGGGCAACATCGAAAAACGGATCGAGGATTTGCAGGTGGGCCAGGGTACGACACTGGACAAAGTCCGCATCGAGTTCAAGCAGTTGATTGGCGACGCGCCCACGAATGCGCCCTCGGCTGAGCAAGCTCGCCGGCCAGTCTTGGTCACAGTGCAAGGAGACAGGTTTTCCTCCGGGATCTGGCAATTCTCGCCAATGGTTCGGCCCTTGTTGGAATCGTTGTTCTATATCTTGCTGGTCGCCACACTGGTGATTTTCATGCTCTTGGAACGCGACGAGTTGCGTAACCGCGCCATTCGACTGCTGGGCTACGGACGACTGAGCCTGACGACCCAGGCCCTCGATGAAGCCGGCCAGCGAGTTAGCCGATATCTCTTCGCGCAATTTATCGTCAATGCCTGCCTGGGTGTGGTGATTGGTTTGGGGTTGTTTCTGCTGGGAGTGCCTTACGCGCTATTATGGGGGTTCTTGATACTCATCTTGCGGTTCGTTCCCTACATTGGTATCTGGATTGCGGCGATCTTTCCAATCGCGGTCAGCTTGGCCACCTCCTCAACCTGGTGGCAACCGCTATCGGTGATCGCGATGTTTGCCGTGCTTGAGCCGGTTGTAGGAATGGTCATCGAGCCAATGCTTTTCAGCCAAAGCGCCGGCACCTCCAAGCTGGCCATGTTGATCGCCATTGCTTTTTGGACCTGGCTGTGGGGCCCGGTCGGACTGCTATTGGCGACACCATTGACCGCCTGTGTGGCCGTCGTCGCGAAGTATGTCCCGCAACTCGAGTTCGTCGCCATGCTACTCGGTGACGAGCCGATGATGCAGGCCTCGGTCGCCTATTACAAATGGCTGTTGGCGATGGACCAGGACGAAGCCGAAGCGATTGTCGAAGAACAGTTGCGGACTCATCCGGTCGAGCACGTCTTCGACGAAGTACTCATCCCCGCCCTGCATTACGCCAAACGAGACAGCCGGCTGGGCAGCCTGACAAAGGACGAACAAGAGTTCATTTACAAGTCCACGCGTGAGATCATCGAACGAATCAGCCTTCCGGCCACCCACCCCCCGTCTGTGAGTGAGGCTGTCACCAGCGTCGACAAAATCCGTATCCTAGCCTGGCCCGCCCACGATGAAGGCGACGCCATCGCCCTGTTGATGCTGCAACAAATACTCGACCCGACGCGTTATGAAATGGAAATCAGCGCCGCTGGTAACCGTTTGTCGGAGATACTACGGGAGGTGGAACGGAAAACTCCCGCGTTGTTCTGCGTTGGTTATATTCCGACCGGTGGATTGTCCGCCAGCCAACATGTAACCAAGCTGCTGCACGCCCGACTCCCTGAGCTGGCCATCGTGGTGGGCCATTGGGGATTACATGAAAAAATTCACACCAACCGCGAAACCCTCCTGGCGGCCGGCGCCACCCACGTTGCTGCCACCCTCATCGAAACCCGCGACCAGATCGCCCAGGCCATGCATCCCCACGTCAAACTCCAACCTGAGTCGACAGTGTCCTGATTCAATGATCTGAACGTCACCGGACGCACACCGGATTAGCGATTATTGCCCGTCAGAACGCAGAAGGCTTCTTCTGTTTCACTCTCCTGCTCGGCCTCGGGAACTGCTCTTCCTTCAACACGGCGATTGGCGGCGCGATCTCGGCAGTCGATAAGCGCCAAAATCTCGACCCGCGTTCCGACACCAGGCTCGCTCGCCAGTATCATCCGCACTCCTGCGTCTGCCAGGCGCTGTTGGATACTGAACAATCCCAACCTTTCGCCACTGGCCATGCTGGCGCTCAGCGCTTTGGGATCAAAGCCCTTCCCCGCATCTTCCACTACCACCCGTACGCAACAATTCCGTTCCCGCGTCATTTTCACTCGGACACTCGCGCAACCAGAATGCTTGCATGAATTAAAAATTAACTCCCGCACCGCGTCGAAGAGCAGAACACGCAAGTTTTTCGTCTTTGGCTCGGCGTGGCGGTCGATGCTGAGGTTCACCGTAAAGCAATGCAGATCGGCCATTCGCCCAGCCAGCCATTCCAGGGCTGCGCCCAGGCCCGCTCCATGCAAAATGGGGGGACTAAGATCCACCGTCAGCGTTCTGGAATCGGCAATCGCCTGACCGATGATGTTGTTCGCGCTGGAGAGGGCGTTGCGTTCCTTCACCGGCAGGAGGACTTGGTTCACTCGGCTTATTTGAATGCGCGCGGCCACGAGAAGCTGCTGCAGGTTGTCGTGCAGGATCGCGGCCAGCTGCCCCCGCTCGCATTGTTCCACTTGTGCGAGTTTGGAGGCCATCGCGCGCAACTGATCGGTCTGCTTCCGCACTTCGACCGTGCGCTCCGCCAGTTGCCGCTCAAGCCCCGCGTTCAAACTGAACATCCGAGACTCTACTTCTTCGTTCCACGGATCGCGACGGCGATGACCTGCCTCTTGCAAAAGTAGTTCCGGTTTCATTGGTGACAATAATAAGCGGATAAACCTTGGGGATACTATAGGGTGTTGACCCCACGGAATAACGCCACTGCAACAACGGACGGCCTGCCTGTCGAAATGGCGCTGAATCAATCAGCAATTGCCATTTCCCGGTCTTGTGGGGAATCACTGCAAGCCAACGACTGTAGTGTCGGACCGTCGGTCAGGACCTGCATCGCGCGGTCATTGTCGGAGGTCTTGAAAACCAGATAATGCCGGTCACGATCCTTGTGAGAAGTATAGGAGTAGACGACTTCAATTCCCGCATTCGCGAGTTCAGCTCCGATGGGAGCTGCCCAGCCGGAACGATTGATTGGTCCAATCAAGATGACGGGGTTAACCTCGCATTCGAACCCGGCCGCCGTAAGGACCTGTGAGGTTTTGAGCGCATCTGTTGTCACCAGCAGCAGTACGACGCCATCGCGGTTGCAATAGGAGCGCATCGTGAATACTTCGATGTCGGGATACCTCGCAATCACTGTCGTTGCGCCGGCGTTGTGGGGCTCGTGGCCGATTCGTACGGAAATCTCCGTCTCTTGACGAACAGTGGATATGTCATGCTGTTTGGTAATTCTAATAATAATCTCTTGTTGTGTGGCTTGATTGTGGTTCGGAATGACCATCCTGAAGAATCGGCTTTGTCCTCCGTGGAGCCCACCTCCCACGAGGACTTCATGAATCCTACTTCGCCAGAGCGATAGTACCTCAATCACCACGAGTGTTATGGCCGGAACAGGGGTAGTAATACCGCTTGCCGATGCGGTCGTCGTTTCTCGGAAGTCGATTCGCTTGCACCGTTCGGTTGGGGAGAGGCGGCAGCAGCAGGGCGGCAAGACGAAGCCGCAAATGGGTCGGTCTCACACTTTGGAAGATTTCTCTCAGATTCATGGTGCGAACATAGACTCGCATTTTCCCTAATGCTATGGGGTGTTCGCCCCAGGTCGAGCACAGGAGAGAGAACCGGTAGGCGCTAGCGGATTGTCAACTGGACACTGTTCTCCATGATCCCCGCGCTGATGCCGTAGCGGGCGAATACGGAGATCTCGTGGATGTTGAAATCCCGGCGGGAGAGATATTTTGCGTCAGCCAGAAGTCCTTGATGGATTTGGCCATGTCGGTGAGCTGGCTCACATCGGACGGCTTTACCAGATACCCGTTGGCTCCCAGGCGATAGGCAGCCGCGATGTCCGCTTCCTCTTTGGATGAAGTAAGGATGACCACAATCGTTGCCACTTCCGGCTGTTGGCGAATCCATTTGAGGACGTCCAGCCCCATCACGCGGGGCAACTTCAAATCCAGCAGCACCAGGCACGGCAGCGGAAATTCCTCGCGATTGGCGAATTTGCCGGTGCCTTTGAAATAGTCGATGGCCTCCTGGCCATCACTCGCGACCTGAAGAGGATTCAGCACACCCGCCTTCTTCATGGCCTGTTGCATGAAGAACACGTCGCCCTCTTCATCTTCGACCAATAAGATGGTTCCTGTCACCGGGCCTCATCCTTTCTGCAGTTGAATCCAAAATCTACTTCCCTTACCCAATTCCGACTCGAACCCGACCTGCGCGCCCATGCGCTCAGCCGCCTTCCGCACGATGGTAAGTCCAATGCCCGTCCCTTCGTATTCGGCGGCCAGATTGATCCGCTCGAACATCCGAAAAACTCGCTGGTGATTTTCGGGGGCAATGCCAATCCCATTGTCCTCAATCCACACGCGAACCATCGAGGGCTCCAGGTCCTCCGCTCGAATCTCGACGCGCGGGACGGTCCCCGCCGCGACGAATTTCGAGGCATTGCCCAACAGGTTCGAAAAGCATTGCGTCAGAAATGCTTCGTTCCCAATGACCGTCGGCAGCTTCCCGTGAACATGAAACTCGGCTTTGTGCCCATTCGGGTACGTCGCGATAATGTCCCGCACAAGCCCATCCAAAGCCACCGGCCGCACCAGGGCTTTCACATGGAGAACCTTGGAGTAGCTCAAGACGTCCTGAATTAGCCGATCGAGACGGGCGGAGGAACGGATAATCTGCTGGAGATAAGTTACGCCCTGTTCATCCAGTTTACTGCTGTAGTCGTCCACAAGGATTTTTGCGAAGCCTTGCATCGATCGCAACGGGGCGCGCAGGTCGTGTGATACGCTGTAGGAAAAGGCCTGCAGTTCGGCGATCGTTTCCTGGAGCTTGGCCGTGCGCTCCACCACCAAGCCTTCCAATTTGGCGGTTTGATCGGCCAGTTGATCTTTGGCCAGATGCAGGGCATCAGTCGTCTGTTTGCGCTCGGTGATGTCACGGATATTGCATTGAATGATGTTCTGTCCGTCTTCCTTGTAAATGTTGCTGACGAACTCCACATCCCGTCGCTGGCCCGTTTCGGTCTGAAGCGGAAGGTCTTCGTAGCGGATAAAATGTTTCTCTTGCAACTCCCGAAAGGCCGCCCGACTGGCTTCTTCATCCTTGAGCAGGCCGATTTCCCAAAGTTCTTTGCCCAGCAACTCCTCATGCGGGTAGCCCAATAACTCCGACATGAACGGATTGGCATCGACGATCTTTCGTGTATCGGGGTCGAGAATGAGGATGCCATCCCGTGCGGCTTCAAACAGGCGGCGGTAACGAATCTCGGACACCCGCATGGCCTCTGCCGACTTCAGTCGGTTGGCTTCGCTTGCGCGCCGATTGAGCATGGCGACATTCATCTGCGCCACGCCCCCAAACTTGCAGACACGGTCTTACTAATAGTATTCATGCTAGCACGATACACCTGGAGCCGGACCGATGATATAAGGTGTTCACCCCACCATCGAGGTAACTAACTCCGGTGGATTTTCGGGATGGGTACGGACAAATTGCAACTTAATGACAACACATTGGAAAGTAGTGATCTTCTATGAAAGGCAAGATAGATAAGGGGACCGTCCTTACATGAGATTTGCGATCACTACTGTCTTCGGTGCCACGCGTATCCATGGCGCCAGGATTTCGATCCATGTTCCAACGCTTGGCTCGCTCACCACTGACATCCGCGCGCCGGCGTGTGCCAGGCGTTGTTGGATATTGAACAACCCACACCTTTCACCGCTGGACATGCTCGCGCTGAGCGCCGCGGAGTCGAAGCCTCTTCCAAAATCTTCAACCACCACACGCACCCAGGCATTCTGTTTCCGCGTTATTTGCACCCGGACTCGCGAGCAACCGGAATGCTTGCACGAATTGAAGACCAGCTCTCGTACCGTCTCGAAGAGCAAGATACGCAGGCCTTTCGTCTGCGTCTCGGCGTGAGGGTCAATGCTGAGCTCCACCGTAAAGCGGTGCAACTCGACCATTCGCCGAGCCAGCCACTCCAGGGCCGTGCTCAGGCGCGCCCCGTGTAGAATTGGAGGACTCAGATCCACCGTCAGGGCGCGGGAAACTGCAATCGCCTGGCTGATGATTTTGTCCGCTTGAGAGAGTGCCTTGCACTCCTTTATCGGCAGGGCCGTGTGGTTGACAACGGCTATTTGAATCCCTGCGGCCACCAAAAGCTGCTGCAAATTGTCATGCAAGATCGTCGCCAACTGCTCGCGCTCGTGCTGTTTTACTTGCGCCAATTCGCTGGCCATCACGCACACTTGATTGGTCTTCTTCCGCAATTCGGCCGTGCACTCCTCCAGCTGCTGCCGGAGATCACTATTCGATCCAGGAATCTCAGGCCCGAACCCTTTACCCCATCGATTATCCATGACAGAGGAGTAGCTTCTCTTTCACAAGAGGATAGTAGGCATGGTAACCATGCACGCGCCATGGGGTATCCACCCCATGCCAGCCCTGGTGAATCCACTGCAGAAACGGAGCCGATTACGGCTAGCGGATCGTCAACTGGACGCTGCTCTCGATAATCCCCGCCCCGATAGCGTAGCGGGTGAGGCCGGAGATCTCGTGGATGTTGAGTTTCGCCATGAGATTTTGCCGGTGTTTTTCGACCGTCTTGATGCTGATGCCGAGTTCCGCCGCGGTCTCTTTGTTGGCTTTGCCTTCGGCAATCAGTTGGAGCACTTCCATCTCGCGTGAACTCAGGCTGGCAACTTTCTTCCGTAGCACTTTCCCTTTTGCGGATACCTTCTGAGAGTGCAGCCGCTTGGAAATGGAGGTGCTGAAAAAAGTATTTCCCTTTTGCACTTCCCGGATCGCCTCGGACAGGTTGTGGGAGGAGGTTTGCTTGAGTAGAAAACCCACCGCGCCGATCGCGATCGCCTGGTCGACGTACGCGTCATCGCTGTGGGCGGAGAGAATGATCACCTTGGTGCTTGGAAAGGCCTTGCGGATCTGCCGCGTGGCTTCCAAGCCGTTGAGTAGGGGCATAGCGATGTCCATTACCACCACCGCCGGACGAAGTTTCCGGGTCATTTCCACCGCTTGGCGGCCGGTTTGCGCTTCGCCAATCACCTCGATATCGCTTTCGCCCTCCAACAACTTCCGAAACCCTTCGCGGACAACCATGTGATCTTCCGCCAACAGAACAGTGATGCGTTTCATAAAATCGTTACGTCCCTTTGCCGTTGGTAAATGGAATCTCCGCTCGGATGGTGGTGCCTTTGCCGGGCGCGGATTCAATGTTAAAGCTGCCGCCGACCATCTCCACACGCTCGCGCATGCCCAGCACCCCCAATCGCTTGTTCCTCCTGGCATGCAACACGCGCTCCACCTGGAAGGATTTGCCATTGTCTTTGATGGTCACGCCCACCACCGCGCGCGAAAGTTTGTGGATGCTGATGTCCACCCGGCTGGCTTGGGCGTGGCGGGCGACATTGGTCAACGCTTCCTGGGCGATGCGATACAGGACCGTGCGCTTGACGCTGTCCAATTGTTCCACCGCGGCATACACTGTTAGGCGCACGTGGACGCGCGACCGTTTCGAGAAGCTTTTTACAAACGTATGCAGCGCTGGAATCAACCCTAGGTCGTCCAATACCGTCGGGCGCAGTTCCCGTGCGAACCGATGGACGATGTCCACCGACTTCTCGACCATCCGTTGCGTGCTGGAGATTTTCCTCTGGAGATCCTTGGTGTTGACCGTGGCCGCGATCTTGAGGGCCGCCAGCCGGACATTGATGCTGGTCAACGTCTGGGCGATTTCGTCGTGCAGCTCGCGGCTGATTCGTTTACGTTCTTCCTCCTGCGCCAACAGAAGCTGGCGGGACAAATGCCGCAATTGTTCCTGCAATATCTGCGACTGCTCCAGCAGTTTACTGTAGTGTCGCTCGCTGTTGCGGAGGGATTCCTCCACCAACCTGCGCTGCACGACTTCCCTTTTCAACCGCCGGTTCGAGATCTTCAGGTCCGCGCTGCGCCGGTGCAACCTCCGGATCATTTCATTCAAGCGGAGGTTCGCCTCGCGCGCGGTGCGATGCGTCTTCTCGATGGGGGTGATGACCTCGGCAAAGAATGCTCCGGCCCGCCGGACCATCGCGTCGCGGGTGCCAGGGGAGTAGCTCGGCAACACGAGGGCAATCAACGCCCGCTCGTGAATCCGGGCGAGGTCCAGGGTCTCCAGCCCGGTAAACATCGCCTGCCGGCCCAATCTCCGTGCCGGCTGCAAGCCCGACCGGGGGCCTTGCTTCAGGTGTCTTCCCAGCGCCGCCGCATAACGGCGCGCTATTCCGGTGTGCTTACGGGCCATGTTGTTTGCGGTATCCACGGGCGAACCGACTTATGGTTTTGGCCGATTTTCCCACCAACCGTTGCGTGCTGGCAATTTCTTTTTTGAAGCCTTTCGTATTGATCATGGCTTCCTGTTTCAGCGTCAACAGCCGGACATTGATGCCCAACAAAGTCTGGGCGATTTCATCATGAAGCTCGCGGCTGATCTTCTTTCGCTTGTCCTCCTGGGTCCGGAGAAGCTGATGCGTCAGATCCCGCAGCCGTTTCTGGAGGAGCCGGGACTCCTTCAATAGTCGGGCGTAGTGGCCGCCGCTTTTCTTGAGGGCTTGCTCCGCGATCTTGCGTTGGAGGATTCCTTGTTTCAAGGACCGGTGGGAGGCCGCCAAATCCGCCGTCTGCTGGCCGAGCGTCGTGTGCAGTACGTTCAGGTGGGCGTTGACCTTGATTTCGGCGCGATGCGTCTTCTCGATGGGCGTGATGGCCTCGGCAAAAAACAGCTCCGCCCGTTCGATAATCCCATCGTTACTACTGGAGGCTTCCAGTGTGGCGAGGGCTGTCTCGTGAGCCTTGGCCACGTCCAACGTCTCCAGCCCGATGGCGGCCGCCTTGCGTCCCAACTCCCGAGCCGATACCAGGCTGGCCCGGGGGCCTTGCTTCAAGTGCCTTCGTAAGGCCGTCGCATATTCGCGCGACAACTTGATTAATTTTTTCTTCATAACAACTTGCGACTCCTTGTGTCACAATTCCACGAACACCATCTTACGATTCCTTCCGACCGTCCATGGGGCAAAACCCTACCTAAAATTCTTTTGGAAGCAGGGTTTTGCCCCATACCGAAATGTCCGCTCGTCGCCCAGTGCTGCATCAACCAATCATGAAGTCAAAGAAACAACACAATGTCTTCAGGCTCACCCGGGCAGGTCTGGTGGGCGGATTCCTGGCTGCGGCGTTGGTCGCTGCAGCGTCCGATCCGCTGGACGATGTGAAGCGATTCAGTGATTTTCCCGCAACCGACCTCCGTCATGTGATCGACGGTGAGATTCTCGGCGCCCGCGGTTCCCTCCTGAATTTTCCCAACGGGCTCTCCGCGCAGACGTGTTTCGTTACACCCGAGGCGGCGGCGGAGACGGTCCGACGCTGGCGTTCACCAAGGGAACCGACCGCATCGTTTACGGCGCGATCCTGCTTCAGGAAATCAAGAAGGTGGTCCGCTGCTTTCAAGATGACTTGAAGGTGAAATCGATCCCCTAAGGCACAAACCTTCCACACACGGTAGGGTTCTACCGTATAGCGCGCCATCCACCTATCGCGTAGCTTACATTTAACGAAAAGACATACCAACAGAAAGGTGTTACGTATGATGAAAGCAATCAAGAGAAATTACCCACTGGCGCTGGTCATGACCGCGGGCGTTTTGGCATTCACCGCCGTGCTGGTGTTCACCGGCGGACCCGTGCGCGCATCTGAGACGGATAACCGCATCGACTCCTCGTTCAAGAAGACCTACGTCTATAAGACGTATCTGAAGGACGAGCATATCAAAATCAGTTCCAAGGATGGAGTTGTCACCTTGTCGGGCAGCGTGGGCGACGCGACCCACAAGCCGATGGCCCAGGACGTTGCCGAAGCCTTGCCCGGCGTTACGAGCGTGGACAATCGGATCATCGTCAAGGGCGAACAACCCGCCGAGAGCTCGGATACATGGCTCAGCATGAAAGTGAAATCAGCGCTGCTGTTCCATCGCAATGTGAGCGCCACGGCCACGGAAGTGACTTTGAAAGACGGAAACGTCACCTTGCAAGGTATCGCCGACAGCGAAGCCCAAAAGGAACTCACCACCGAGTACGCCAAGGATGTTGACGGCGTCAAAAGCGTCAAGAATGAGATGACGGTGGCTACGGCTCCCGCGAAGCCCAATGAAACAACGGGCGAAAAAATCGATGACGCCTCGATCACCGCCCAGGTCAAAACATCGTTGCTGTCGCACCATTCCACCAGTGTCCTCAACACCAAGGTCACGACGACCGAGGGCGTGGTCACAGTGGGTGGCACGGCCAAGAACGATGCCGAGAAGGCCCTGGTCACCAAGCTCGTCACGGACATCAATGGAGTGAAGAGCGTGGTCAACAACATGACCATTGCCGCAGTCGTATCCAGTAATAACTAGACATTAACTCATTGCTGACTGGTGAGGAGGCCATGATGCCCGCACCAGTCGGTAGTGAATCCAAAGGAGAATCAAATGTTATACACAATCGCGGTAGTACTAATTGTTCTCTGGCTGCTGGGACTCGTGACCGGTTACGCAATCGGCGGGTTTATTCACGTCCTATTGGTGATTGCCGTGATCATGATCCTGGTCAATGTCATTTCGGGCCGAAGGCCCGTGTAAACCACAGCGAATCGAAACAACGAAATTGGAGATCCCATGAATATAAAGATGATCGCAATGATCCTGGTAGCACTCGGCATCGTGGTACTCGCCTACTCGGGCATCACGTACAAGACCCCGGGAAAACCCGTCGACTTCCTCGGCGCACACATCGAGACGACTCATAGCCACTTCATCCCCCCGGTCGCCGGCGCGCTCATGCTGGCGGGTGGACTCGTGTTGCTTGTCGCCGGCCCCAAAAACGCCTGATCAGCGGGAGCGGAGCGCCTGGAAAATTCAGGCGCGGACTTCAGAGGCCAACGTGGGCCGCTGTTCCACGGATGTGCGACGTATCAGTACGGCAGTCACCGCAAACACGGCCATGAACGCCCAGTCGCCGATCACCGTACCGCGCAGGAACGGTAAGCCAGCAGTGTAGCATTCCGCCAAGCCGGAGAACGTTTTGGCGTAAGGTGCGTTTGCGAGATTCAATCCGAACAGCCACACCGCGAAATTGCTAATGAGGAAAAAAAGGAATGGCGTCGCGAGTGCCGCGCCGATTTTGACGCCCAGTTTCTTTTCGCGAGCCCACAATCCGAGCAAGCCAATCAGCAAAAATGCGCCATAATCAAAGGCGCGCGGCCAATAAATCACCGAATAGCCCATCCGTACGTTGAGGATAAGGTCGGTCAACACCAACACCGCCAGCGGCACCCATAGCGCGAAGCGGCGTCCGAGATACATGCCGCCGATCAGGGAGATGGCGGCCAGCGGCGCGATGTTCCACCAGTGGAACTCGGACGCCGCCAGCCGGAAAATCCCCGCCCCCAACACCATCAAGATCGTCAGAATCATGGGGCCATTCTGGGAGTGCCATTGGCGAAAATCAACTCGAAAAGCACCGCCACATTGTCCATCACCTATCGGGCAATTAACTGGCTCAATCCTTCCGCCACGGCGTCGGCGTACTCGCGGAAGATGCTTTTCATGGGCGTGCCGTTCACGTCACGAAGACCCTCGTAATCGCCCAACTGGATGCGCTGATAGACGAGGCGATTGTTCTGGTAGTACGGTTCGAGAAAAACGACGGGGCCGTTGACGAGACGGTTGGCCGCGAGGTTGCGGGCGAAGACGTATGGGGTATTGCCCGCGTGAACCGAGCCGCTGGTCGAGCCGTACTCCGCCGGCGGCAGCTTGGTCGCTTTCGCAAGCGCAGTGGCAATTGCCCCGGCGACAGCCATTTCCCTGGGATGTGAGCGTTCCAGAATTTTTCCCAACAACCGCAACTTTTGGTCGTCGTCCTTGACTTCCGACGCGAGATAGTTGCCGTGCACGAAAACCACCAGCCGGTTGTCATCCACCAAGTCGTTACACTCATCCCATTCGACGGCGTTCACGTGCAGGCAGATCGTGAGGTCGGGCTTGATCTTCTCGTTCAACAGGTTGGCGCGGGCAGCGATCTCGGAACTGCGGTAAAAAAGCACTTCCGCGCGCTTGCGAACGGCGTCGGCAATGGCGGCCTCGCGTTCCAGCGGCGGGAAGGTATCAAAGCGCGTGGACGCCTTGATCTCCTGTTCCGCTTGCTCCTGAAAGTCTTCCGGCCGCTTGTCGGTGACGGGCTCAAAGTTGTCCTTGGTGAGGAACACCTTCGCTCCCATCCTTTCGAGCCGGACTTTAAGGAGGCGGGCGACCATCAGGTTGAGTTCGGCTTCCTGCACGGGGCGATCCTTGCCGCGCTCGAAGAATCGCTCTTCCATCCGCGCCCAGGCGCCACCGATATGACCGGGATCAAGGGCAATGCGCTTCAGGGACAATGGATGCGAGTTCGAGGATGAAACCGAGGAAGAGAAGCGCAACGTGAACAAGGGCGGGTTCGTCTTCTCGGTCGTCGAAAACACGCTGACCGAATTGGTGGTGAAGGTGAGGTAGTTTGTCAGTGCGCCCGACGGGCAATAGACGTCAGCCAGAAGCGTTTCAAACTCGCCGCGTGAAATTGTTTGCTGATATGGCTCCAGCATCGACCAATCAGCCGCACAAGCCATTGTGCCCCAAATTGTTGCAACGCAAATCGTTAGGAGCCTGGTTCGTCCCATTCGGCAGGGCTCCACTCCAATATTTCGTTGATGGCTTCGAAGCAGTGAATATTCTCGGAGGCGACGTAGCGATCGCGATCCAGCGCCGCGAGTTCTTCCTGCATTTCCAACTCCGTGCAGTCGCGCGCGTAGTTATGGGTCGTATTGAGCTTGCGGATACGGGCGGCACTGAGCGCATCGAGGAAATCGTAGTAGACACCCGTTTCTTCGTCGTTGATCAACGGCAAGGCGAAGAGTTGTCCGCCGCCGTCAAACTCGTCCTGCTCGGCAGGCGCAAGCCGAAGGCGGTCGTCATCGAGCTCGGACTCGAGCTGGAACAACTGGAAAGCGTCGTCGAGGAGTTGACGGTGAAAACCGTATGACTGATATTCCTGCAGCGTTTCAACCAAGTGCTCCACCTGGCGCGGATCAAGCAGGCCGCGGGCGCCCTCACCCCAGTACACATCCGTGCTGGCTTCGTCGAGCCACCAGTTCATGTCGCCACCGAGGCGGACAACAATCCATTTGGGAGGCGTTGGTTTTCCCTTCGTCATACAACAGCCGAATCTTGCCAAATCTGCTTTGCATTTTGCAACGAGCATCGCCAGAATTCGCGTCATGGGTAATATCCTCGAGTATCTCGGCAAAAAGCCACAGCTTGACGCGGGTGTGTTCATCGCCGACAGCGCGCGGGTGATCGGCGACGCACAGATTGGGGAACAGTCGAGCATCTGGTTCGGCAGTGTCTTGCGCGGGGACATCAACCGCGTCGTCATCGGCCATCACACCAACGTCCAGGACAACAGCGTGTGCCACGTCGCCGATGAACATGCGTGCGAGGTGGGCAATTATGTGACCGTGGGGCACCGCGCGATCCTACACGGGTGCACAGTGCGCGACGAGGTATTGATTGGCATGGGAGCGCTGTTGATGAATGGCGTGATGGTTGGCGAGCAAAGTATCATCGGCGCAGCGGCCCTCTTGACCGAGGGGCTGCAGGTACCCCCCGGCTCATTGGTTTACGGATCGCCCGCGAAGGTGGTCAGCGCGCTCAGCGCGACGGAGCGCGCGAAGATCAAGGGTTGGGCTGAAAAATACTGCCGGGTGGCGAGGAGTTACTTAAGCCCGGCATCCAACCAGCCCACTTAAGATTGGGCAGGCGGTTTTTCCGTCGCAGCCACGCGTCCGGTGGTCGTAGTGTCGCTATTGGCGGTGCGAATTTGAATCTGGTCGCCTTCCACGGTACGTGAGGCATCGAGCGCCCCGACGGGAACCTCCAGAACGTAGACCGACTTTTTGACGACACAGGTCCGCAAGGGAGGCAGGGCTTTCACAGCGCGGATGACACAGAAGTCCTTGTCGAGAAACAGCACGTCGATGGAGAAACGCATCCCGAACGTGTGAATTCCATGGCAGCGATCCAGAAGCAAACCTTCGCCCTTTTCGAGTTTTCCACGGTTCAGCAACCCGACCATGCGTTTCAGGACGGTATTGGCAAAATGGCAATTGTCGGAGATAACCGTTTTCTTCGTGGCATTAACCAAAACCATCGAAATCCACTCCTGCGCCGCCTACTGGAGTTGGCGCCAAACGCTGATGACCGCCGGACCAAGCAACACGACAAAGAGCGCGGGGAAAATAAACAGGACCAGCGGGAAAACGATCTTGATCGGAGCCTTCATGGCCTGTTCTTGCGCGCGCTGACGGCGGCGGGTCCGGATCGAATCTGCCTGAATGCGAAGCGTGTTGGTGATGCTACCGCCCAGGCGACTGGCATGCACCACGGCCGTAATGAATGTCTTCAGGTCGTCCACCCCGGTGCGATTTCCCAGGTCTTCCAGGGCCTCCAAGCGAGGTTTGCCCAGGCGGATCTCATTGAGGGTCTTGGAAAACTCCTCAGCCAGCGGCCCCTTGATCTTGCGCATCGTGTAGCCGACCGCGGCGTCGAAACCCATGCCGGCTTCAACGCTAATCGAAAGAATGTCGATCGAGTACGGCAGGTTGGTGAGGATCGCCTCTTGCCGGGTCTTTACCTTCCGGCTGAGCACAAACTGCGGCAGGGTATATCCACCCAGGGCACCGAACAGTAACAGGAAAATATTGATCGGATCTGTGTAGCGGAACTCACCTCCCGGCGAAGCTATGGCGAGAATCGCCAAAAACACCAGGACGACGAGACCCGAGGCGCTGAACCAGCATAAGCCAACCAATTGCACCCCGGTCACGCGCGGGAACAGTCCGGCTTGCACGAGTTTCTTGTGCGTGCGCTCGGCCATCTCGGCGGGTGTGTACCCGCGAAACAGTTTCGCAACGTAATCACCGAGCGGCAACAACACACGCTGAACAAAAGGTTTCGACAACTCCTCGTCCGCGGTTTGCGCGTCAGCGATTTTAATTTGCTCAATGCGCTGGCCAACCGTAAATCGGTCCGAAGTGCGGTGGAAGCCAATCGCCGCGAGCACGATCGCAACAATTGCTACAATTATGGTGAAGATAAACATGTCAGACCTTTACCGAGACGATCTTGTAAATCATGTAGAACCCAATCAACTGCCAGCCCACAGCCGCGGCCATCATTGCCACCCCCATGGGAACGTCCTTCCCCATGAAGTGAAACAGAATAGGCGGCCCAAACATGGTACTGAAATAATCAGGCGCGGACATAATCAGGATCAGAAAAACTGCGACGGGCATGAAACCAACGATGAACCCTGAGAGTTTTCCCTGCGTCGTCAGCACGCGCACATCACCCTGAATGCGCAATCGTTCGCGGATGGTCTCCGCGACCTTCTCCATGATTTCGGTCAGATTGCCGCCAACATCTTTTTGCACGAGGTACGCGCCGATGACGATGTCCAAATCCTGACTGTTCACTCGTCGCCCGAGGTTCAACAGCGCATCGTCCACCGTCGTCCCCAAATTGACCTCCCGCAACATGCGGTTCAATTCCTTGGAAATCGGATCACCCATCTCCTTGGCGACCAGCTCCAGGCCCTTGAGGAACCCGTAGCCCGAACGCAGGGAGTTGGTCAGCAACATGAGCGCATCGGCCAGTTGCCGGACGAACTTGGAACGGCGGCGGTTCTGGTGCATGCGCACGAACATGATTGGCGCGATGAAACCGGCAACGGCCAGGATGAGACCGCTATGGAGATAGCCAAGAACGTAGCGGCCGATCAGGAACCCCACGCCCACCAACACTACGCGCAGCAACAAGTACTCGGTGGGACGCATGGGAATATCTGCCTGCGCGAGGTTTTCCTCGACCCGCTGCATGTATCCGGGCCCGAACAACATGTGCAATAACCGGGGAAGCTGACCTTGCTTCTGCAATTCGTCGTCGGTGCTCCGCGCGGCCTCCTCCTCGATGCTGGCGTAAGTCTCCAGACGATCGGCCAGAATGCTTTGCCGTTTTGTCACCTGCAAATAGACGCCGTAACCGAGCAGCACAATCGCCGCCACGACCAGAACGATGATGGGTACGATGCTTGCCATGTCAGCGCACCTCGCTCGTTCTCTTGAAGATCTCCGCCGGCAAATGGATGCTCGCGGCATTGAACCGATCAATAAACTTCGGCACCATCCCCGTGGCCTGGATTGTTCCCAGTACCTTGCCGCCTTCGCCGACGCCCTTCTGCGCGAACGAGAACAGATCCTGCAAGACGATCACATTGCCTTCCATTCCCTGAATTTCCGTCACGTTGACGACCTTGCGGCTACCATCGCTCAAGCGTCCCACCTGGACGATCATGTGCACCGCCGCGGCGATCTGCTCGCGGATGGCGCGCGACGGCAGGTCCATACCGGACATCATCACCATCGTCTCCAGGCGCGCCAGCGCATCGCGTGGCGTGTTGGAGTGGACCGTGGAAATAGAGCCTTCATGGCCGGTGTTCATCGCCTGCAACATGTCGAGGGCCTCGCCGCCGCGCACTTCGCCGACCACAATGCGGTCGGGACGCATACGCAGACAGTTACGGACGAGGTCACGAATTTTGATTTCGCCTTTACCTTCAATGTTGGGCGGACGCGACTCGAGTCGCACGACGTGGGGTTGATGGAGCTTCAATTCCGCCGCATCTTCGACAGTGACAACGCGCTCGCCTTCGGGAATGAAGGACGATAAGACGTTGAGCAGCGTCGTCTTACCTGCGCCGGAACCGCCCGAGACCAGGATGTTCAGCTTGATCTTTACGCAAGCAGCCAGGAATGCCGCCATGCCCTGGGTGAGGGTGCCAAACCCGATCAGGTCCTCCACGGTGTACGGGTCGACGGAAAACTTACGAATCGTGAGCACCGGGCCGTTGAGTGACAGCGGCGAGATGATGGCGTTCACACGCGAACCGTCGGGCAAGCGGGCATCCACCATCGGGCTGGATTCATCCACGCGGCGGCCCAACGGGGTGACAATTTTGTCGATAACGTGACGAATATGTTGGAGGTCGCGAAATTGGATATCGGTCAATTCCAATTTACCGAACCGTTCGCAATAGACCTGGTCGGGGCGGTTGACCATGACTTCCGTGACGGTCGGGTCGCGCAGCAGCGGTTCAATGGGCCCAAAGCCAAGGATTTCGTCGGCCATGTCGGAGACCAGCCGATTGCGCATCTGGCGCGAGAAGGGGAGCTTTTCGGAGCGGAGTTTTTCCTCGACCAATTCCTCAACCCGGCGACGCAACAGCGCCTCGTCACCTTTTTCAAGGAGTTTCTGGTCAATATTCTGGATCAAGTACGCCAAGATGGCGTTTTTGGACTCGAGATATAATTGTGTACTGATTTCCGGGGTGTTCGCCATAATCCGCTGCACCTCCTCCTAACTCATAATTTATTGCATAAACGAAAACCACTTCCCGGAGCGTTTCTTCACACTCGTGGCCAGCGGCGACACGGTTTCCGCCAGGGACAGGATTGCCCGGGATACCGGTTTGCCGGGGCTGGAACTGACAAAGGCCTGCCCGAGGTTTACCGATGAACCCACGAGTCCGTCGTCACTCGGGATCTGCGTCGTTACCGGAAACTCCAGGATCGTCTCGACCTCGGACGAGGAGATTTCCTTTGAATTGGTCGTGCGATTGACGATGACGCGAATTTTTTCCTTCGCGTAATTGGCGGCCAGGAGATTCTTCAAGTAAAGTTTACCATCGCGCAGTCGCGGCAAGTCCATCCCCACCACAACGAGAATCAGGTCCGAGTGATCCATCGCGGCCAGAGTGGACTCCAAATTGGCGTAGCCGGTATCGATGATCGTGTATTCGTAATTCTCACGCAGGGCTTCCAGGATGCTTTGCACCATGTAACGGGAGAGTGTCGAACCGTCGAATGTCCCCGTCAACGGGGCTGCCAGCACGGAAACACCCGACGCATGCTTGGACATGACACTGTCAACCACATCGTAGTCGATGCCGCCGAACCCTGGCAATAGATCACCCAGCGTCCGCTTTGGCGTAACATCGAGAAGCATGGCGACATCACCACCCCAGAGATTCAGATCAACCAGCGCCACTTTTTCGCTCACGCCGGCCAAGGCCACCGCAAGATTCGCCGCAATGACGGTCTTCCCGCAACCGCCGCGGGGGCCGGTGATGGTGATCACTCGTCGCTTCGGGCCTTCAGCCTCGACAGGTTTCGACGGAGCCACGGTGGTAGCGCGTTTCGCCGCTTTGGACTGGATGCCATGAACCTTGCGTACTTCTTCGAGAAGGCGATCCGCCGGGAATGGGCGGGTCAGAAATTCCTTGATGCCAGCACGGAGCATCTTGTGCCAGACTTCCTGGCCTTCCGAACCCGTCAGGATGAGAATCACGCCCACTTCGGGCACTTCCGTCGAAAGCTGTTCGGCAACTGTCAGCCCGTTAACCACCGGTAGGTCTTCCTTGATGAGAACGACCGCCGGCCGGTGTCGCTTGACAAGCTCCAGGCACTCCTTGCCATCGCGCGCCTCTCCCACCACCTCAATATCCTGCTCGGTGGCAAGTTGGCTCTTCAGCTTCTCGCGCTCGCTGAGCTCATTCTCTGCAATGATGACGGTGATGCGATCCATTGTTCCAGCCTACATCGGTCTTGCCGGTATATACCTAGCAATTCTGATACCGGCAAGTACCAGCGCCATAACCATTACTCCGCCGGGCGCGACGGAGAATAGTTCGTGGATGGTTCCTGGGCCGGGGTACCTGCCGCCGGTGGGGCCGCAACGGGCGGCGTCGTCACTGCAGGAGTAGCCGCTGCCGGTTGGGCAGGAGTTGCCACGGGTGCAGGCTTTACCACTGTTGCCGGCTTGGCGGCGGGAGCCGGGGTCGCGGCTGCCGCGGGTTTGGCAGTCCGCTTCTTGGCCGGCTTTACAGAATCCTCGTCGTGCACGGGAAAGCCCATATGCTGGGGATTATGCAGGCCCCAGTCATCTTTCTTGTCCGGCGGTTCGATCATCTTTCCCTTGTTCCATGTCGTAACCCAATGTTCCATTCCGGGAGTCTTCGCGGCATTCGCAGTGTCGGCATCGACGTCCTTGATTACTTCCGGAGTCATGAAGAACAGAACTTCGCGCTTGGTTTGGTCGAACTGCTTGTCACGGAAGAACGCGCCCAACACCGGGATCTCCGCCAGCCAGGGCAGCTTGCGCAACAGGTCGCGACTAACATTGTTTTCCAGCAAACCGCCAATGACAATTGTCTGTCCATCGTTGGCTTGGAGCGTCGTGTCGGCCGTCTTGGCACCGATGATCGGGATGCTATTCGCGCCGGTGCCAATCACCTGGCTGACCTCCGCGTGAATGGTTGTGTTGATCCGGTTTTCACTGTCGGCGGTGGGTTTGATCTTCATGCGCACACCGACCTCCTTGAATTCCACCGTGAACGACTGCGGCAACTGCTGAACGATCGGAATCTCTTCACCGACGAGGAAGCTTGCTTCCTTTCCGCTAAAGGTCACCAAGGTGGGTTCCGAAAGCAGCCGCGCATAGCTTTTCGTGATCAACATATCCAACAGCATGGTAATTGACACGGTATTCGGGCTGAACGTGCTTCCCGTCGTGCCAAACTCACTGGCGGTCGGGATAAATCCATTTACAATCGAGCCGCCACCGAGGTACTGCATGGCGTACTGGACCTGACCTTGTGGTCCAAACCATTGGAAACCAATGTTTTTGATGGCTTCCGTGTTCACTTCCGCGATGCGGATGCGGATCCTGACCTGACGGGGCTTGGAGACTTCCAAAAGATTGACGACCTGGGCCTTGTACGCGCCGGCAATTGCTGCCGCGCGTTGCGCCTCGATTTCGTCGTTTACTTTTCCGTCGAGTACCAGCGCATCGCCAATGGCATGCACGGTGACGTTGTTGTTCCCGATCATCTGCCGGATGGTGGCGGCAACGGCGTCGTTGCCGACTTCAATCCGGTACATCTGGGTGGCTGAACCATCGCTTTTGACAATCGTCAGCGTGGTGACGCCAGCCTTCTTGCCGATGACGCTCAGTTCTTTATCGGACAGGTTCACGACGTCCGCGATGGACGGGTCCGCCAGGGCGATTTTCGAGACGTTCTCGCTCGGAACCGAAACGGCCTCGCCGACGCTCACTTGAATCGTCTGCTGGTCGGCACGGGCTTCGGAAATCGCCACCAGCCCGAAAGCTAGCAGCCCAACAATAATCCCCCATCCCCTCCATTGCATCTTCTTCATTTTACGCTGTCCTTTCCTTTTTCGAATTCCTCTGTACTTCGACTGCTATTGCGATTGCGGCACGGTTGTCTCTGTAACGCCCCTGATAATCACGAGTTCCGGCCGTTGATTCCGCTGTGGGCTAATAATGATCGGGGTCGCTTTCACTGGGTCCGGACCCGTCGAGGCAAACTTGATGGTGTTATTACCCTGGAAATCCCGCGTGCCAACCCCCTGGGTTGTTATCACATCCTTGGAATTGGGGCCGCGCAAGGCCACGCGCAGCGCGCCGGCTCGGTCCGCGGCTGTGATCAACTCGGCTTCTTCGGGCTTTACCGCCAGCGTCATTGAACTCTTGGCGCCTGTCTTGCCCTGCTGGTCGGTCTCACCTTGGTTAACCGCCAGCACGAGCACGTTCTGCAGGATCATCTGCGTGGTTTCCTGATGGGCCACCGGATCCGAGTACGTGGCCAAAATGTCAATGCGGTCGCCGGGTTTCACAGTCGAACCAACGGCCATGACTTCGCCGGCGCCAATGGCGATGGCGCGCATGCCGGCGGGAATATCCCACGACAACCCCGGGGTCTGTCCCTCACCCAAGAGATCAGATGTACGGATTTGTTCCTTGGCCTTGATTCTCTGCAAGCTGGTCCGTCCGTCCACTTCCTTGGGATTCCTAATGGCACCGTCGATGACAAGCTCCTTCGGGTAACGGGTTATGGTGACCATTTCACGGGTTATCTTGGTTTTTGCCGGAATGTCCTGCAACGCGGCAACTACTTCAGTCCAATGCTTCTCGGACTGTAGTTCCTGCTGCCGCCACATATTCCAAATAAAGTAGACAGCAACCAGCGCCGCCACGACGGCAGCCAAAATGATCCCGCCTGCACCAGATTTCTTAGCCATTGAGTCCTCCTTGTTCGACTTTGCGTGCTAAGGCAAGCAGATGCTGTGCCCTGTTGCAAAGAATTGCAACATCAAAATTGAGAAAAAACTGGTATCCGGAGATGCCAGCTCTTGTCACATCACGATAGGATTTGCTGCACCCGCTTGCGAACCAGAGAATCGGGTGGGTTCTTCGGATCACTGCTACAGCCTCCGAATGAGCACGGAAGACCCCCAGCGAAGGGGGGTTGTGATTCTGTTAGCTTTGAGTATGTCCTGCAACACAACCTTGAGGCCCGAAGAATCGGGCTATGGAAGCCATAGGGGATGAAGAGGCCCACGCCTGCTTCACCCCCGTCTGGACATGGTTTGATATCTTGCCAACTTACGGCAAGTTCGCATTCACTGACGACAAGGTGTTATTGACCTTACCGCCGAGGCCCTTCAGCACCAAAATCGCCACGACAGCGATGAGAGCCAGGATAAGCGCGTATTCGACCAAGCTCTGGCCCTTCCGCGACTTCAGCCCGCGATACATTTTTCGGAGAGTTCTCTTCATCTCGTTCACCTCCTTCATCTGGCTTTTTCGTATTGCTCAACGATCCAACAGATAGACTTTCGTTTGTACAAACACAAACAGTCGCAGCTTACGTGCCACGTTCACCCCATCCACCCTCACAAGCCCAGAATTACTGCGCCCCCACGCCCACAACCTGCTACCTGTAAACCCCTTAACTCCGGCAACGAATAAACGAGGCCCTGAAGAATAGCTAGCTCATTTTTGCGCTACTTCATCATTCTTGCCCAACAGTCTGTACATGTCGTGAGAAAGTGTCCAGTTGTTGAACACTTTATTCTTTTGTCCAAGAATATCCATTGAATCACGCTTTCTATTAGGAGGATCCTGGGACGTTTCCGTTACATCCTCAAAATTGATTTGAGGTGATTTAACTATCTGTAATGCAGGGGGTACCGGCGACATGTCCCTTCCGAGAATCAACCGATGCCGTTAAGAATGAGCTATCGCCGCAGGACATAAAGCTTCACTCGATCGTCTGCTACCAAAAACGAACCTCGTAAATCAAAGATCGGCCCGAAAAGATCCAGGGACTCACCCGGCGGCACGACAACGATTATGTCGGTATCATTAAGAACCGGGACCTCGCGTACGAAAGTGGTCTGTCGACCCCGCCCGACCCATTTCATAGTGCCCAGAGGCGGCGGCAACGAAGCATCCGATGCTAGGAGCACGTTTCGGTACTCGGGCAAATAATACTCGAAATGCCGAAATCCCCAGTAAAAATCCTCATAGTAATGGTACACGACAACATCTTTCGCGGGCCAGCCTTGTCGAATGGCCGTGAAACACCCCAGCAAATCGGCATCATGCTCACGAATCTCCTCTCCGGACATATTCAGTCCCATTGACAAACGTCTTGCTGCAGGAGGCGCGTACAGGAATACCACCAGATTTACGGCCACGACAGTCGCGAACACAACCGCCACCCCCCACGCCTTCGTGATTGGCAGTTGCTCCGAGAACCTGACCAATCCGAGACTTGCCACGATCACCACGGCTGGGAAAAGGTTAAGTATATGCCCCGGCAGGGCAACGTAGATGATTAAATCAAAGAGAAATATGGGCGTGATCCATAACGCAAGCACAGAGAATTGCCTGCGGTGTTCGCTTGCGGCTGCTCGCTTCTCGAAACAAACCCCATGCAGAAACTCCATTGCCGGTATGATCGCTGCAGCCCATAATCCTACCCAGAAAGCTCTTCCGATGGAGTAAATATTCGTCAGGAACGCGATCAAGCCGCCGCCGGCCCAGAAAATTCGCGGCGCGTCATAGGAACTCTTCAAATGCAGCAATTCTACATACGACGCGAGGCCGCCTGCCGATTTCAGCGTCGGCACAAGCCACACCAGTGAGAACCCTCCCGCCAACACAATCGCACATGATAGTTTCAAGCTGCGGGAGCGTGCAGAACCCCAGAATACGTACCCGTACAAGGGAAGTAACAGTGGAGCGCTTTGCTGACGGACTCCCGCCACGGTTGCCAGCAATGCCGCCAACAAGACGGTCTGGAACCACGTCACCCGGTGCTGGATGGCCTGCCAGCACACGAATACGAAACTCACCACCAGCGCGCTATCCACGATGGTCGTTAATGCGATATCACTGTGAAACCAGCATAGCGGGCTAGTCATTAGGATCAACCCGGTCCCCCAGCCGCATCTACGTCCAAACATCGACGTTGCGAGCAGATATCCCGCGGAAACTAGCCATGCCCCGGCGAGGACGCTCAGCCACACCAACGCCGTATGCGGTTCACCCACAAAGAGGTTCACCAGCCGACCCAACATTACATATAGATAGAATCCGGGCACGTGCGGCTGTCCGCGGCGGAGATTGTACTCGCCAACGGCCAGCGCAAATTGCGCACTGTCCCAGTGATACGCCATCTGACTGCGAAAAGGTATTCGCAAGGCAAGGGCGGCGGCCAACAACATAACTGCCAGCGTAACGTCGATCTTGCGCAACTCCTGTCCACTCCCACGATCCATTCGTGTCCCAGCGCTCTTCAATTTGTCCTCTGGCTGCCGTCAGGACTTCGGTTCAGTCCTGAAGCTTCATTCGTCTCTCCCACGGGACGATACACGTAGAAAGCGTCACCGTGAACGCCTCGGCCGCAACGCTTTTCCATGACATAATGCCCGGTTGCGGCTTCCAGCCATCGTTCCGGAAATTGCCGCGTTGGCGCTTTGTCTTCCAACGGAAAATTGGCCACGATGGCGTCAAATCCACCCCCAGCAATCCGCTGTCGCAACTCGGTATCGTCAAACTTCCCCGCTTCGCCCAACGCTTCGAGATGCTCCGGGTAGAGGAGGAACATCTCCCGTGACTGACGCGCGGCGAGATACAAATCTTCCACAAGCACCCGTCCCTTCCATTCCCCGAGGCAGTTCGCGATTCGATCCCACTCCTGCGCTTGTTGTGCGCGTGTTACGCGATGATCGACAACCGCGCGCCACCACTCGGAAGCGTGTTCGACCCGCGACCACAGGGTTATCGCCGAAATCACGACTGCCAGTCCCAACCACGCAGTACCGACTCCGCGAGCAAGGCTGTCCGCAGCCGGGTCGCTCCTGCGTCGCACCAGTCCGGCGCTTAACACGCAAGCCATGGCGAAGGGCTCAAGGTAGTAGTTGATAGTAGCGCCAAACTTGATCGAGCTCGCCACCGCGATCGCAAAACTAATGGCGTAGCTCCGCCGCAAGAGCGCTAACCGTTGATCGTTGTGCGTCACCACGCCGGCCAGCCAGCCGCCCGCAAACACCGCGATTCCCCTGATCATCGCCATGCGCAACCACGCCCACACCTGAGCTAGCGATTTCCAGAGCAGGACGGCGCCAAATGCGTTCTTCACAAATGCTCCCCGGCTTAGCGTCTGGGTAACCATGACGCCCACCGCAACGGCGATTACCCAACTGCCGAACACCGCGCCGGCCCGGCCCCATCGTCGCTGGGTCGTCTCCGTGACCACGATCGCCAGCCAGACCGCGACGTAGGTTTGTTTGTGGAAGAATGCCGCAACCAGCAAGGCCACGGTTGCTGCGAGGGCCAGCCAGGAAGTGCGCCGCTGATACAGCCACAGCCCACCCAGCGACAACAACAACGCCGGCGCATCCGGCCGATAGGCAATGGCCCATTCCCAGGCCAAGGCCCCGGCCAACCACAAGAGGCCGGCTATTGCTGCGAGCGAAACCTCGCAACCGATCTGTCGCGCGAGTGCGTATAGTGCCAGGGCCACGCCAAGCCAAGCCACGTAGATGTAGGTCCGACCACAAACAATCATCCCGATCCACGATGTGTTCAGCAGCCGCGCCACTGTGCCCGGCACCGCATAGAATAGTGGTCCATATGATGCCACCACATGCGGGGGCCGCGAGAAATCATGATAGGGGATCTCCCCGCTGCGCGCGCAACGCAGCCCGTACAGGGGTTCTGCATCCGACCAGAGCACTTCGCCGTCAAAATCCAAGTTCGGCGCGAGGCGCAACTGCAATAGCAGGGCCGAGGCCAGCAAGATGGTCGATAACAACCAAAGCAGGCCACGGTTACACTTCGCCACCACCGTGTTGCTCATCGTCCGCGCCTCATTGCTCCTCCATTATCAAACTTCCCGACCACCTTGAAACGCCGTAGATGCTGTCACGGACGCAGGCCAGTAATACCAGCTCCGTCATCCATCCAATGGTGATCAACCCCAACACGCGCGGATTCGGCGAGACGATGGCCCCCAAGTGGCGCCACCACACCGCCTCGCTCACATCGGGTGCCGTTTCAGGGTTCAAGCTCACGGGCATACTTCTTAGGATGCCCCGCAAAAAAAGTCGAGTGTGGACGTCACTCGTTCTCGATGATGATCACTCTTGCGGTTGAGGTCCTTCCGTCATTGCTGACAATAATTGTAGCTCAACCTCGTCCGTCCGGTACGCAGGGAGTCAACGTTTGTGGGATCCAAAGTTCTCGCCCGAAATAAACTGCCAATCCGATAAGTCCGTAGAGCGGGATATCACTAACGAGAATGTGCAGGAGTAAGTGCCGCGAAAGAAATACGGACTCCGGTGGATCGACGCAATTCACTGCCACCACGAGCAGTATTAAGCAGGCTATTTTCCCCGGTGTGAGCTTCGCCGCCATACGGGCTGCCATCACCGTCAGCGGAAACACGAGGAACATAAAATAGTGGCCCTCCACTGTGACCGTCCCAATCAGCATCGCAAAGCACAACAGACAAAACTGCGCTTCGAGATCTCGCGCCGTCATCAGGCATATGCCGTAACCGCCCACGATGACCGCCAAACCAACCCCGATGCCCAGGCGCCACCACCATCGTTCCGTTTCCGGGGTTAGATTGAAGTCGTGGTGCCAATAACCCAGATTGGTCACCAACGCCGCCAGTGAGAAGTGAAACGTGCGCCCAATCGCGCCTCCGGTATCCATGGGTAGCGCATACTGCACGAAATCGCGCCAGAGGCCGGGCCCGGTCAGGACGACGATGGCGAGGGCAAATCCGATGGCTCCCGCCAATCGGTATATCCGTTTCGCATAGTACCGCCGCCGGACCAGGCGAACCACGGCAGCAACACGAACGGGTGGAATTTGAGGATCCCCGCAGCGGAAACCACGAGGCACGCCCAGCCATGTCGGCCGGCGCGGTGCGCCGCGTACGCGGCCAGGACGAAGGCGGCCAGCATCAACTGGACTTGTGAGAAATAAAGATTGTAGCTCACTGTCCTCGAGATGATCGTCAGCGTGCTGACAAACAGCCAACCGCGGGCAGACAATTTCCCGCCCAACAACCAGCGCGTTAGCTGTAGAACGAGGATCAAACTACCGATCTCCAACGCCAACCAGGTAACGAAGGCCACCCGTGGCGGCAGCGTTGCCAGCACGGCAAATACATAAAGAAAACTCGGCGGATAACCGGCAATCGGAATGCGCGCGACAAAGTGGAAGCCGAGAGCCTGGCTCATATCCCGTAGCGACGTTGTGTAGGGATTCTGCCCTTCCAGCAACATCCGGCCGCTTAGGTATAAGTTGTTAAAATCGGAATCCACCCAGCGCGGCGGAAGTATCATAGCCCAGAGGACAACGACCGACACCGTGACCAGGATGGCCCCCACATCCAGCAATCGATATGTGGCTAGCCGTCTCAACCAGTTCATCGTCTTGCTCACGCGTCTCCTTCCACCGTTTGAGCCAACGGCGCGGCAATTCGACGTTGAACATTGCGGCGGCGCTTCGTAAGCTCCGCGCCATGGCTGCGAACGCAAACCCGACGGAGGCGGGGCCGCCTTCCCAACCATTGTCACGCCAAGGCGTGTTGCCGTGGCTGATGCCGTCGCTCACGCAATGGTTGTGGCTGATGATCCTGCTCATCCTGCTCGCGCAACCATGGCGCACCATGATGGTCGCCAGCGATGGAGATCCTTGCCTGCACTGGCGCGTTGGCGAGTACATGCTCGAAACCCGTCACATCATTCGGGCGGACGTATTTTCGCACACGCGTTACGGTCAGCCCATCGTCACGAAGGAATGGCTGTCTGAACTCATCTTCGCGCTCGCGGGTCGCCGGGCGGGATTGTATGGATTGGTCGTCGTCGCCACGCTATTGATTGCCACGACGTTCGCCATGCTCCACCGCCAGTTGTTGCGGGAGACGGGCAATCATGTGGTGGCGATCTTCGTGGTGTTGCTGGCCGTCTGGGCGGCGTGGACGCACTGGCTGGCGCGACCGCATGCCTTCAGTTTCCTGCTCGCCGCACTGTGGTGCGATGCCCTGCGCCGCTTCGAGCGCGATGCGTCGGGCCGCCGATTGGGTGTCGTTCTCGGTGTGCTGACTGTGCTCTGGGTTAACCTCCATAGCGGTTATCTCGCCGGCTTTATCACGTTGGGCGTGTACTGGCTCGGCACCGCAATCGAGTTGATTCGGGGACGGTCCGACCGCAACCGGTGGCTCGCGGCGCAACAGAAGCTTCGCGTACTTACGGGCGTCGTTGTACTATGCGCATTGGTTTCGCTGCTTAATCCAAACGGTTACCGACTGCATCTTCTCAATTTTCAGTTTCTCCGCTCGGATTACCTGGCAAACTGGCTGGCGGAATATGCCTCTTCCAACTTCCACGAAATCGATTCACGTGGGTTCCTCGTCTGGCTGGCCTTCACGTTCCTGACGCTGGCGCTGGTGCGGCCGCGGCTGTCGCCCACGAACGGACTAATGTTGATCGTCTGGACGTACCTTGCGCTCTACACGAGACGTAATATCCCGTTGCTGGCGATTTTTGTCTCGCCAATCCTTGCCACCGCGCTCGCCGACGCATCGCCGGCGTGGGTGCGGCGGTTGTCGGATCGATTGGGCGAGACGGATGAGGTAGCGCGCGGCGGGCTGCTCGTCGGGATGGCCGCGGTTGTGGCCATCGCTTTGTGGCCGCGTCCAACGGAAATGCCGGCGATGAAGTGGCCCTTGGACGCCGTCAAATATATCCAACAACATCCCGATCAATTCCAGGGCAACATGTTCAACCAGTACATTTGGGGTGGATATTTGCTGCACGCGCTACCGGAGCACCGCGTGTTCGTGGACGGCCGAACGGATTTCTACGGGGAATCGTTAATTCGTCAATATGACGATACTTCGGCCCTGCGAACGAACTGGATGCAGGCCCTCGATGAATACCACGTGAGCTGGACATTGCTCCCCACCGAACATCGCCTGAATCTGGCGCTCGCCCTGCTGCCAAATTGGCAATGCGTTTACACCAACGAGGTCGCGACCATCTTCCGCAAACAACCGTGAAGGCCGCCCCGCCCCACACCGGCGCCCGCGCCAACGGGTGGCTTCCGTCGCTGAGCGCGATGATCTGGATCACTCTCTTTCTCGGGTTAAACCTGACCAGTGCCCGCATCGTAATGATCAGCGCCGACAGCGACCCCGCTCTCCATCGTCGGCTCGGCGAGTGGATGATCCAGCATCATGCGATCGTGCGGGAAAACGATTTCCTGCACACGCATCAGGGGCCATACCTGTCGCTGGACTGGTTGGGCGAAGTGGTGTTCGCGACCGCGAGCAACTGGTTTGGTTGGAGTGGATTCGTTCTCGTCGCGGCCACGTTGATCGCAACCTGCTATTGGCTGCTCCATCGCCAATTACTCGCGGAGGGCTGTGATGCTTTCCTGGCGACCGTTTTGGTTCTCGTGGCGATGCTAGCGGGCTCAATGCATTGGCTGGCGCGACCGCTCCTCTTCACACAATTGCTAACGCTGATTTTTGCCGCGCAGTTGCGGCGGTTCCAGAAGGGACAGGTTTCGTCCCTCAAATTATTCGCTCTCCTGGCGCCCCTGATGGTCCTGTGGGTGAACCTGCACGGCGCGTTCATGATCGGCTTGGTCCTCATTAGTATGTATGCGTTTGGCTCCGCTGCTACCGCGTGGTGGCGATCCACCTCGTATACCCGGCCGAAAACGCTCTTCACATTGTTGTTGCTTTGCTTCGGTGCGTCGTTCGCAAATCCAAACGGCTGGAAGGTGCACGCCCAGATCCTGAATTTCTTCCATTCGCATGAGGTATCGAATCTCACCACGGAATTCGCGTCGCCGAACTTCCACACCGTCGGCATGCAAGGCTTCCTGTTGCTGCTGCTCGTGTTGGGTGTAACATTGTTGGTGGTCCGTCCATCGCTGAGTGCCACCGATGTGCTGGTGGTGGGCGGCTGGGGTTGCTTCGTGTTGTTCTCCGCCCGCAATGTCCCGATCTTCGCGCTGGTCGTCACGCCGCTGTTGGCGCGCTGGCTGACGAACTTCGCACAGAACGAACGCGGTTCGCCGTGGCGGCAACGCTACCGCCACTGGGCCGGCCAGCTGACAGCCACCGATCGCGCGTCAGGTAATGCCCCACCCATCGCCGCCGTGATTGTTTGCATGTTGCTTGTTCTCGCAAAACCACAAATCGCCGGCGGCAACCCGGTAATTACGACCGATTTCTCGGAAACACGTTATCCGACCGTTGCCGTCGCCCATTTGCGGGAGCATCCCGAAATCGTCCATGGCGAAATGTTCAATTCCTTTCTTTGGGGCGGCTATCTCGAGTTTGCGCTACCGGAGCGTAGGGCATTCATCGACAGCCGCGCGGAGTTTTATGGCCCGGAAGTATTGGAGGATTTCTTTACGGTGAATGAGCCGAAGCGCAGCTGGGAAAGTGTATTGGCAAAGTACAACGTCGGTTGGACGATCCTGCCGGTGCAACACCCGCTGAATCGTATCCTCGAATTGAACCCACATTGGAGCCTGGTCTTCTCCAACCAACAAGCCATCGTCTTTTCGCGAACATCATGACGAACTCTCCTGACATCGAGCCTTCGCCTCCGCGCCGCCAGAGGTGGCTGCCATCGGTCAGCGTGATGCTCTGGCTGGTCTTCTTCCTGGCCCTCAATCTGTCGGCCGCTCGTGTGAAGATGATCGCGTCCGACGCCGATCCCTGCTGGCATTGGCAACAGGGCAATTGGATGCTGCAGCACCACGCAATACTGCGCACCGAAATATTCTCACACACACGCGCGGGTGCGCCATTGGTCGATTTGTGGTGGCTGAGTGAGATCGTGACCGCACTCGCCGGTAACCTCCTCGGTTGGGGAGGTATCGTCCTTGTGGCATCGGTAGTCTGCGCCACGATACCGTGGCTGGTGCACCGACAACTGCTCGCCGAGGGTAACGAGCTTTTGCTGTCCACTCTGCTGACGCTGCTTGCCATGGCCGAGTGCGCGACGCATTGGCTGGCCCGACCGCATTTGGCTACGCAACTCATGGTGGTTGTGTTCGTCTGGCAACTGCGATGGTTCGATCTGGGACGCACGACGGCGCGCCAGTTACTGGTCTTGCTGCCACTGCTGATGGCGCTGTGGGTCAACTTGCACGGCGCGTTCATCGTCGGGTTCGTGTTGATCGGGGTTTATTTGGCAGGCGCAGTTGTGAACTGGGTATGCGCGACTGGAGAAGAACGGCCGACGTTTCGACACCGGGCAACAGTATTGGTGGCGCTGGGAACCGCCTGCTCTCTGGCCTCGCTGCTGAATCCGAACGGTTGGGAATTGCCCGTGCAGGTCGTTCGCTACACAACCAACCCATTAATGATGGGTTTTACACAGGAATTTCTTCCCCCAAATTTCCACGACATCGACACTCTGCCATTCGTGATCGTATTGGTGGTGACGCTATTACTGCTATTAATCGCACGCCCGCACTTGAATGTGACTGACAAACTGTTGTTGATCGCCTGGTTGGTACTTTCACTGCGAATGGCGCGTAACGAGACGGTCTTTGCGTTGGTGGTCACGCCGATCCTCGCGGAACACTGGAACGCGTACCTGCGAACGGCAGCCCCATCCCGTATGCTCCGTCGCTATCGGGAGATATCCACGCGATTGACCGCTGTCGACCAGATGGCCGGAGCTCGTGGGCTGCCGGTGCTGGCTGTGATCGCAATGATCGCGGTACTGGCCAAGCCGCAGTTGTTCGGCGGCCCGCCGTTGCTGGCCACGGAACTTCCCGCCAGCCGATTTCCCGTCGCCGCGGTCAAATTCCTGCGCCGATCACCGGATGTGGTACACGACGAAATGTTCAATGACTATACGTGGGGCGGTTATTTCACCCTGGCCATGCCCGAACGAAAAGTCTTCTTCCATCCCATCGTCCTTGTTTACGGGGAAGAAGTCATCAGAGATTTCCTGCGAGTGGACGAAGTCCAGCCCGGTTGGGAAGCTGTCCTGAAAAAATATCATGTCGGCTGGACCATCCTGCCACGCGAACATCGATTGAATCGCCTGTTGGCCCAGCGCGTCGATTGGAGACTGGTGTACACCGATCCGGTCGCCACCATTTATGGGAGGATCCCATGAATGCCTGCCGCTGGCCGCTGGCCCCCATCGGCGCGATGATCGGGTTGGTCGCGCTCCGCATGCTGACTCCCGGCCGGCGGCCGGTGGTCACCAGGTACAACGTCGGCTGGACACTCCTGCCCGTGCAACATCCGCCGAATCGCATTTTGGAAACGCGAGCGGACTGGCAATTAATGTTTTTCAACAGGCAAGCCATCGTCTTTTCGCGAATATCATGACGAACTCTCCTGACATTGAGCCTTCGCCCCCACCCCGCCAGTGGTTGCTGCCATCGGTCAGCGTGGTCCTGTGGTTGATTTTCTTTCTCGCATTGAACCTGTCGACCGCGCGCGTGACAATGATTGCCTCCGATTCCGATGCTTGCTGGCATTGGCAGGAGGGTAACTGGATGTTGCAACATCACGCCGTCTTGCGGACCGAACTATTCTCACACACCCGCACGGGCGCGCCGTTGGTGGATTTATGGTGGCTAAGTGAAGTCGTGACCGCGCTCGCCGGCAACCTCCTTGGTTGGGGCGGCGTCGTCCTTGTGGCGTCGATAGTCTGTGCCACGGTCGCGTGGCTGTTGCACCGGCAGTTGCTCGCTGAGGGTGACGAACTCTTGCTGTCCACCCTGCTGACGCTGCTGGCGGCAACCGTGTGCGCGACGCATTGGTTGCCGCGGCCGCATCTGGCGACGCAGTTCCTGGTGCTCGTCTTCGCCTGGCAATTGCGATGGTTCGAACGCGGTCGCACGACTGCGCGCCAGTTGCTGGTCCTCCTGCCCCTGCTGACGGTACTGTGGGCCAATCTACACGGGGCTTTCGTCGTCGCGTTCGTTTTGATCGGGACCCACTGGGCCGGCACGGTGGTGAATTGGGTCCGCGCGTCTGCAGATCAACGCCCGGCGGCACGCCGTCGAGTAACAGTGTTGACGTCACTGGGCGTAGCTTGTTTCCTGGCTTCGCTGGTCAACCCCAATGGTTGGCATCTCCCCGTGCAGATCTTCCGTTACATGAAGAGCCCACTGATGATGGAATTCGCGCAGGAGTATCTCCCGCCAAATTTCCACGACCCCGCCACGGCGCCCTTTGTCGTCCTGTTGGCCGTTGTGCTATTGCTGCTACTGATCGCACGACCGCGCGTAAACGTGACCGACGGACTGTTGGTGGCGGTCTGGCTGGTGCTTTCGCTGCGCATGGTGCGTAACGGGCCACTCTTCGCGATTGTGGTCACACCAATCCTCGCGGAACAATGGAATGCGTACCTGCGAACGGCGGCCCCTTCCCGCATTCTCCGTCGCTATCGGGACATCTCCGCGCGATTGACCTCGGTCGATCGAATGGCTGGAGCCCGTGGGTTGCCGGCGTTGGCCGTGATCGCGATGATTGCGGTATTGGCCAAGCCCCAACTTTTCGGCGGCCCTCCGGTGCTGGCCACGGAACTTCCCGCCAGCCGATTTCCCGTTGGCGCGGTCGCGTTCCTGCGTCAATCACCCGGGGCGGTGCATGGCAACATGTTCAACGAGTATGCGTGGGGCGGTTATTTCACGCTGGCCATGCCCGAACGAAAGGTCTTCCTCCATCCCAACCTCGATGTTTATGGCGAAGAAATCGTCAGAGACTTCCTTCGTGTCAATAATGGCGAGCCTGGTTGGGAAGACATCCTGGGGAAGTACCATGTCGATTGGACCATCCTGCCACGCGAACATCGATTGAATCGCCTGTTGGCCCAGCGCGTCGATTGGAGACTGGTGTACACCGATCCGGTCGCCATCATTTATGGGAGGATCCCATGAATGTTCGCCGCTGGCTGCTACCACCAATCGGCACGATGATCGGGCTGGTGGTGTTCCTCATGCTGTGTTTGTCATACTGGCGGCTCGTCCTGATCAATGCCGACGGCGACCCATCACTCCACTGGCGACTCGGTCACTGGATGATCGAGCACCGGTCGGTCATTCATGCGGACGCCTTCTCGCACACGCGTCCCGGTAAGCCTATAATCTCTATGGAGTGGCTTACTGAGATCGCCTTCGCCGCGGCGGGCGATGCACTCGGCTGGAACGGCATCGTATTCCTGGCGGCGGCGTTGATCGCTGCCAGTTTGTGGATCTTGCATCGCCAACTGCTGTCCGAAGGAAACGATGTCCTCCTGTCGTCAGCCTTGACGCTGCTCGCGGCCATGACTTCCTGGATCCACTGGCTGGCGCGACCCCATGTATTCTCCTTCGTCATACTGACATTTTGGGCGTGGCAACTTCGCGCTTTTGAACAAGGCCGCCAACCGGCGCGCCGGCTTTTCTTGCGGCTCGTACCCCTGACCGCGCTATGGGTCAATCTTCATGCTGGTTTCCTCACCGGCCTGATGCTGATCGGCGTCTACTTTGTCGGTGCGGGCGCGGTGTCGCTGAGCCACGATGATAATAAATGTACAACCGCCCGTCGCCGGATGGCGACGTACGCTTTGTTGGGAACCAGTTGCCTGATGGCTTCGCTCATCAATCCCAATGGCTGGAAACTCCACGCCTACATCCTCGATTTCCTGCGACACCCGAAGCTGGTTGGTTTGGTAAACGAATTCCGCTCCCCGAATTTTCACTCGTCCAGCACGCAAGGATTCCTGGTAATGTTGCTGGTGCTGGTATTCACCTTGACCGTCGCGCGGGCCCGTCTCAGCGTGACCGAGATTCTGCTGATCGGTTGGGCGGGAAGCCTCGCGCTGCGTTGGGGACGCAACGTGCCGGTCTTCGCGATTGTGGTCACGCCGATCCTGGCCTGCCATCTGACTCCCTGGTTGCGTGAGGTCCGCGATTCCAACCTGCTTGCCCGCTACCGCAGAATTTGCAACAACGTGACTGAAATCAACGCGCGCGCGGATGGACGGTTGCTGGTGGTAGGTGTCTTGGTGGTGCTGCTGTTCGTGATGGCCAAGCCGCGGGTGATGGGCGGCCAGCCAATCCTAGACACGGAATTACTGACGAATCGATTTCCAGTGGCCGCCGTGCAATTCCTGCGGCGGAACCACACAGCGGTGCACGGCGAGATGTTCAATGACTACGGGTGGGGAGGCTATCTCATCCTCGCGCTGCCCGAACACAAGGTCTTCGTCGACGGACGCAACGACTTCTATGGGCCGGAACTCATCCAGGATTTCGACACCGTGAACCGGGCTCACCTCGGCTGGGAAGATGTGCTCAGAAAGAATAAAGTCGATTGGACGTTCCTCCCGCGCGAGCACCCGTTAAACGAACTGCTGTCGCTCCACAAGGATTGGAGCCTGTCGTATACGGACCAGGTCGCGGCCATCTATTCCCGCCGGCGCGAATGAGCTGCCACTAACGAATTGCGTCAGGGTCGATCTGGTATTTCTTCAACTTGGCGTAGAGGGTCGTGCGGCTGATCTGCAGGGTTTCGGCGGTGCGTTTGATGTTGCCCGAGTGTTGGCGGAGCGCATTGATAAGAATCTGCTTTTCGGGCTCTCCCAATTGGTCGGCCAGCGCGGCGGACTGCGATCCGAGTACCGGCTTGGATTCCGTAATGCGCCTCGGCAGATCGCTGGCGTCGATGAGCGAGGATTTGGCAAGTACCACTGCTTGCAGGACCACGTTTTCCAACTCGCGCACGTTTCCGGACCAATTGTACCGGCACAACACATCAACGGCGGCGTCGGTGAAGCCCCGCAAATCTTTGCCGTTCTGTCGGGAAAATCGTCGCAGAAATTCCATCGCCAGCAACGGGATATCGACCGTGCGCTCGCGCAGCGGCGGTAACTCGATCTGCACGACATTGAGTCGGTGATAGAGGTCCTCGCGAAAAATCCCCTCGGCTACACACGTTTCCAGCGGGCGATTCGTCGCCGCGATGATGCGCACGTCCACCGAGATTGACTTGGAGCCGCCCACGCGCTCGAACGTGCGCGTCTGTAACACCCGTAACAGTTTGGCTTGTACATTGAGGTTGATGGTGGCGACTTCGTCGAGGAAGAGGGTCCCCGCGTTGGCACGCTCGAACCGGCCAACGTGACGGTCCACCGCGCCGGTAAAAGCCCCTTTCTCGTGACCGAACAATTCGCTTTCCAAAAGCTCGCGGGCCAGCGCGGTGCAATCGAGCGTGACAAATGGTTTGCCATGGCGCCCGCTCGCCTCGTGAATGGCGCGGGCCACGAGTTCCTTACCGGTCCCGGTTTCTCCGTGGATCAGTACGTTGGCGTAGGAATCAGCGATGGTCTGGATCAACTCGAAGATGTCTCGCATCTGCTGGTTCTGGCTGATGATCCCGTAGAAACCTTGCACCGGGGTGGCAAGCAATCCCCGGGTCCGTGGATCGGCAACAGAGGCGGTTCGCACCAGCGTCCTGATCTCCCGGACTACCTGCCCGACACGCTCACGCAGGGTCGCCAACGCCGCAGGGTCCTCGGACTTTTGAAGATAATCAAAGATCCCCAGCTTGGTCGCCCGAACTGCCTGCTCCACAGACGCCCTGGCAGTATGGACGATAACCGTGGTTTCAGGGAAAACCTGCCGCATCTGCTCCAAAAATGCCGTGCCATCCGTCCCTGGAATATTAATCTCGGCTATGACGATATCGATGCTTCTGGCGTCCAGAAGTAGCATCGCATCCTCAGGAGAATTGGCGGAAAACATCTCACATTCGTCCTGGATGAGGAGTTCCGATAGCTTGAGCGTCCAGGAAATGTCTTGGTCAACTACGAGTATCTTAGCTCTTGGCATGTCCAGCACGACTCCCGACATGTAAACCTGGCGGGCTAACACCTTCGCCAACAGGTACCACCGCATGGGCGGCTTCTACACTATTTTGAGCACCTTCCAAGCCAAAGGAAAGTGTAGAGCCATATCTTTAGGAGTGTAAAGTGGACATGTTCATAAGCCCCGGCAGCTGATTTGTCAAGGATGAACGGCCAACGGTAACCGGGGTTCCTGAACAGCACTTACATGACAAGAATTCCGCACTGAACATGTTACGGAGAGCCAGAATTTGCGCTCCTCAGTCAGAGAACTGACGAAGTACTGTACGTATATCGATTTAGGTTTCGCCTGATCAATAAGTCATCGCTTTTGGCACGAAAAAACCAAGTAAAAACCTCTATATGCCTCATCTGTATATAATTAGACAAATAAATCGCTACATTCCCATGATTTCGTAGCCGCAATCCACGTAGACTACCTGCCCCGTCGTCGCGGTCGACATGTCACTGGCCAAGAATAACCCTGTTGTGCCCAATTCCTTCGGATCGAGGTTCCGCTTGAGAGGAGCACGCTCTTCATAGTGCTTGAGCATCTGCGTAAACCCCGAGATACCGCGGGCGGCCAGCGTATTGACCGGGCCTGCGCTGATCGCGTTCACCCGAATCTTCTTCGACCCCAAATCGTAGGCGAGATAACGAACCGACGCTTCCAGCGAAGCCTTGGCCACACCCATCACATTGTAATGCGGCACCACTTTGACAGAGCCATGGTACGTCATCGCCAGGATCGATCCACCCTCCGTCATCAAGGGCGCCGCCCCCCGCGCCATCGCCACCAGCGAATACGCGCTCACATCGTGGGCAACCCGGAAAGCCTCGCGTGAAGTATCGAGGAACTGTCCTTCCAGCGCCTCCTTGGGCGCATAAGCCACCGAGTGCAGCAAAATGTGGAGCTTCCCAAAATCCTTCCCCACCTGCTCGAACACCCGCGCGATGTCCTCATCCTTCGTCACATCGCAGGGATACATCGGCGTTGTCTCGCCAAAACTCGACACCAAATCCTCGACGTTCTCCTTCAGCCGCTCGCCTTGATAGGTAAACGCCAGCTTTGCCCCGGCGTCATGCCACGCCTGTGCAATGGCCCAGGCAATCGAGCGCTTGCTTGCCACTCCAAAAACGATTCCATAACGACCCGCCAAAGAAGTCACGTTGGATTGCATGTCCGAAGATACTTAAGAAACCTCTGCCAACAATCAAGCCTCATTGTTCCGCTTCGCCGCCATGAAACACCCGCACGCCACAACCGCTGAACTCGTCGCGATCAGGATGGCCATCGATCCGGGACGTTTCAACGCGTCGCACAGATTCCACCACTTCATCACCAGGACGCCCATTGTTCCGTTGTACATTTGCACATCATGCGAAAAGCTCTTTGAATCATAAGGCTGCAGCGATCCATCTTGCCACGTGCCGTCCGCATTGGCGCCCGGCCCCGTCGATCGATTCTGTCCCATGGCATAAACAATGCAGGCCCCAACAATTCCCAGGAGCAGCACCGCAATTCCGACTGCATTGAGCGTCGCACGACGCTTTGACGATGAACTTCGCGCTACCGTCTCGTCGTTCACGTCAACGTCCGCAATACCACCCGGGCCGGCGCGCCGTCTGCGCCTTTCAGTTTCACCGGCAGCGCGATCAACTCATAATCTCCCGCGGGGACTTCCGACAAATTCAAGCTCTCCACGAGCACCACGCCCATCCCCAGCAGGATTTCATGAACGGGATGCTTCTTGCTGCCGAACGCTTCCACCGACAGATAATCGATCCCGACCAACTCCACCCCGTGCTCGATCAAATGCGCCGCGCTGTCCGCGGCCAGTGCCGTAAATTCTCGGTCGAATTCATGTTCATCCTTCGCCCAATGCCGTGAGTTCCGCGTCTTGAACAACGCCCGTTTCACCCCGCGCCAATCGCATTTCTCCAACGCCGCCGCCGTGATGTTGCCCGTGACATCCGTCAAATCGAAGACACGACACGGACCAATCAGCGTTTCCAGGGAGAGCTGCTCGATGCCCGTCCCATCCGCCTCAAAATGAAACGGCGCATCCAAATGCGTTCCCGTATGCGCGCCCATGTCAAGGTGCGTGACGTTGGCCACATCGCCCCGGGCGATGCTGCTGGCCAGGCTCATCTTCAGTGGCGGATCGCCCGGCCACGTCGGCATCCCGTCGCACACCAGCACACTGATGTCGTAAATTTTCATCATCAAGTCCCGTCAATCAATCACCGCACATAAGTGTCGTACGCGCGCAGCACTTCGCTCACGCTCCACGCTTGCGCGAAACAACCGACAGGCCGATGCGGCGCGTTGCCGTCAAAGATTTCCGCAATGTTTCCCAGGCCCGCTTCCTGCATGTGATCGAGAAGCGGCTGGATGATCTTGCCGATTTCCTTCCGCTGCGCCTTGCCCGCGCCATTGACCTTTGCATACGCGTCGCAGTACGGCCCGATGAGCCACGGCCAGACCGTCCCCTGGTGATACGCACAGTCGCGCTGCCACTGGTTGCCCGTGTACTTCGGGCAATACTTGTCGCTCTTCGGCGTCAACGACCGCAATCCATACGGCGTCAACAACTGCTCCGTCACCACATCCAGCACGGCCTTCTGCTGTGTCTTGTCCAACGGCGAGTACGGCAGGCTGACAGCAAAAATCTGGTTCGGTCGCACACTCGTGTCGCGGAAGTCGCCCTGGATGACATCGTAAAGATAATTGCCGTCAGCAAACCAGAAGGCCTTCACGAAATTCCCCGCCACCTGGTCGGCGAGTTTGCGCAGCACCACGGCGCCATGAACGTTCTGCCCCAGCTTCTCTTCCATCTCGGCCAGCATGATCAACGCATTCAGCCAGAGCGCGTTGATCTCCACCGGCTTCCCGTGGCGCGGCGTCGGCACATAGCCGTCCACCTTCACATCCATCCACGTCAATTGCGTCCCCGGCGTTCCCGCCGTGATCAGGCCATCATTGTCCGCGCGAATGTCAAACCGCGTGCCTTCCTTGTAATACTTCACGACCTCCCGTAGCGCCGGCAGCAACTGCTTCGCGCCTTCGTCGTCCCCGCTCGCTTTCCAATATTTCCACCCCGAAACCACAAACCACAGCGACGCGTCCACCGTGTTGTACTGCGGCGTCTCGCCCGCGTCGGGAAAAACATTCGGGATCATTCCCTTGTCGCAATACTGCGCGAACGTCAGCAAAATCTTGCGCGCGACGTCGAACTGCTCGTTCGTCAGCGTGAGCCCCGGCAACGCAATCATCGTGTCGCGTCCCCAATCCGTGAACCATGGGTAGCCGGCCAACACTGTCAGGTTGTCCTTCCCGCGCCGTGCGACGAACGAATTCGCCGCGATGACCAACGGCTGCCGCCACGTGTCGTGCACCCGCTCAAATTCTTTGCGCCGTTGCCGCTCACCCGCGATGAGATCCTCCGCGTTGACCGAGTTCTTTTTCTCCGTCGAAACCACGAGATAAATGGTCTGTCCCTTGGTCAGCTTGTACGACAGCTCGAACGGCGTGAACAGGTCTTCCTGGAAATCCAACCCGCGCTCCTGTTCCACCGGATACGTAAAATCCAGATACCAATCCGCCTTCGTGTCCACCCCGTCGGGCTTCGTGTAAAAATACAACCGCGGCAGATTGGCGTATGGTTGCACCGAAATCGTGCCGTTGGTGCGCTCGACCGCCAGGTTCACCTTCTCATCGCGCTCGGCGAGCGCATTGTAATCGCGGAACGCCAACAGCGGCCGCAGCTTCAACTCGATCGGCACGCGCGACCGCAAATTGCGATAGCTGACCACTACCGTGTTCTCCCCGTGCACGAGCAACACGCTCTTCTCAATTTCAAAATCATGGTCCGCGTAACGAAACGTGGGCCACGGACGCAGCCGAAATTCCATCTGGATATTGAACCCGTGCGGAAAGATCGTGCCCGGGTAAAGGTTCGTGGAAATCGAGGACTCGTGTCCGCCGGCCAACACACGCTCCTCGAATTTCGCCAGCAACACGTGCCGCTCCACCGGCGGTCGCTGCGAGGCAATCAAGAGCCCGTGTTGCCGTCGCGTATTGGCCCCGATGATCGTGGAGGAAGCGAACCCGCCAAGGCCGTTGGTTTCCAACCACTCCTTGCCGAGCGCATTCTTAAGATTCTGGCACTCAGACTGATCGAAGATCGTTTTCATGCTGCCGTTCGCCTACCGCAGCCGTGTCAGGTCGGACGCAGTCTAACCACTTTCCCGTGTCGCGAAAAGCAAATTCAAGTTGCCTCCTCGCAACCTGCCAAATATCAGCCTTGCGGGTAACGGCCATTCTATACTCTTGTAGCCGCGCTGTGAGGCGCGGTTAAAATTCTTCCCGTCTGCCATTGTTGTAGCCGCGGGCGCTGACCGCGGTTTGCAAGATTGCGCATCATCCGAAAGTGGGTTCGTTTTACCTAAATGCGTGCTTTCAGCCTTCATTTACCCCCTGGAATTGGGTTCGTTTTCCAAAACGAACCCACCGAATTCTCCCGCATATTTCCATCATAAGTATCTCGCCTAAAGACTATTGCATCAAAAAAACACTCCAAAATCGGTGGGTTCGTTTCGCAGAAACGTATAGGGGGGATCCTTGTGTCTGTAGCTGCCAGTAGTGGCGCGGGCGTCCCGCCCGCGATTCCTTGCCTTCGAGTTGACCAGGCGTCCCGCCTGTAGCCCTTTGCCGTTGTAGTCACGGCGTGCTGCCATTCGGCGGCATCCGCGGTTCCGAGACCGGGACTCTGTCGCCGTGATCCCCCAAATTGTAGGGCACGATGCCTGTCGTGTAGATATCGCGCCGTTCCTCTTTGCGCCAAAGCATCCATACCCACCATCATATCACTATCGGAATACGATGTACAGAATAAATGTCTCGTCGCCGCTCTGTCATTCTGAGCGAAGCGAAGAATCTGACTCGCATTCAAACTAGACCCTTCGACAAGCTCAGGGTGACAGACCATTTCTGTCGTAGTTGAGAACGCACCCTTATTCATAGTCCGCCCCCCCATAAATCCTCGTCTTCCTCGCCACCCTTTTGTAATTTCGAGTCATCGTACCCATCATGCTAAACATCCGCCGCTACCAACCATCCGACCATGCCGCCGTGTGGGACCTGCACAAAACGGCCCTGCTCGCCGCCGGCGCTTACATCGAGGGCAGCGTTTTTGATGTGGATCTGGGTCAAATCGAAGCTGTTTACCTGGATGGATTCGGCGAATTCCTCATCGGCACCGTCGAAGACCGAGTCGTCGCGATGGGTGCCCTGCGTCGCACCGACCCCGCTCGCGCTGAAATCAGGCGCATGCGCGTCCACACCGACTTTCAAAGACACGGCTTCGGACAGGCCATCTACAACGCCCTGGAAAGACGCGCCAGCGAACTCGGCTACTCCGTCTTGCACCTCGACACCGCCGTCGTCCTCGTCGGCGCCCAACATTTCTACGCCAAAAACGGTTTCAAGGAAGTACGCCGCGGCAAACTCGGCATCGTTGACTGCATTTTTTACGAGAAGCTGATTGGTAGAGGCAAAAGCCGCTAGCAGATTTCAGAAGATTCAGGACCTGCCTCTTCGGCTTGCTTTGCAGTAGGATCGGCGGCAGAATTTGGCTGCGTAATGGACAAGCCGCTAAATTTCGCCATATTCCTGCTTCTGGTGTCCCTGTGCCTTGCGTGGTACGGGTCAAAATTCTGGATTTGCCGGAGGCTTAAAAACCAACATCCTGAGAAATATGCGGACATGGGTAAACCGTCTCTTTTCTTCCGCAGCAGCATTGCGAATAGTTGGCGGTTTTTGAGGTTCCTATGGAAAGGCGAGTACAATTCTCTGAACGACCCATTGCTAAGACGGTTGTGCAACGTTACAAAAATACTTTTAGGGACATATTTTCTGCTTCTCCTTTCGGTACTGCTATTCTTTTCCTCATTCACAAAAGCTAAGTGATTCTGCTGACCATTCGGTAGAGAGAATGAATGCTCCTAAAAGTCCAACTCGGTATCGAGTCACCTTCAAGGATGTGGACGGCAAGTTCTTCGGCTATTCCGTTTGCACATGGCTGGACGAACCAAAGGCTGTGGTTCTGGCGACGACCGCACATCTGGCGAAGGGGGAGAAGCAGAAGATTTATGAGGTTGCGAGAGTAGAACGCATCGGAGACGGTGAGCCACATACCGGCGATGTTCTTGATAGGATGGAGTGGTGAGTGCTCTGACGGCAGGTCACATTGGCGGGGGAACTGGCGGCGTGTAGGGGCAGGACAGGCTCATTGGCTCCACCGGGGGTACGAGTATAGTTCTATTGAAATGTAGGCAAGCATTTGTCCACATCGGCATAGCGGTTTTATCGGGCTTTTTGAAGATTCAGCCGGTCGGCTCATTGGGCTTGCTTCGCAGGCGGATCGGGATCTTTTGAGAGAGGAAGAGAGAGGTTGGAGCAAAACTGTGCTACATTATAAGGTAATAGGTGCCGCCAAGAGGAAGCCATGAGCACATGAAACGTCTCCTGACGTACAATGCGATAGTCCTCATCGTCTTTTATGGGATTTGGGTTTGGGGATGGTTTATGAGCGAATATTGGATGCACGTCATTGATATGGGTGCGCCTTGGTCATGGATTGCCATGTTTTTTACCAGTTCATTTACAGCTTCGCTTCTAGCATTGCGCAAGCCGTTTACCCAGGCACTGGAGGCGGCTTTCGCTTGCGCACTTATAAATTTGGTAGCCATTTTTTTACTATGGTTTTTTTCCATGCCATTTCTCGACCCATATTGGTGATTGGATTGAGCACGATGTGTTTACCGGCTTTTTCTTCAACCATTCACATTTAAGCGGGTTCGGATCACTGGAAATGTAAGGACAATATCTACGCATTGCGTAAACGCCTGCGATTGCGGGATTTGATGTAAAAAATAAATCGAAACGGGGCTACAATGAGACGATTCCTGTTTAAGTTTAGTTTAATAGCCATGGTAATGATTACGGTATTTTGTGCCTATCTAATTGGGTATAAGCGTGGTTGGCTTGATGCCGATATTTGGGGAGCAGTTGGGGATATTAAGGCCGGAGTCCGTCGCCATGAGTATCTTCAACAACAGAAATATAGTCTGCTGGAAGGCGACTTTCGCAATCAAATCGATGCTGGTATGTTTCATTATCAAATGGTGAACAAGTGTCTTCTTGGGTTTGGGTTGGCAGGACAGTATGAAACGAACGAAAGCTTTTTAGCTGCCCAGCAAAAAGCTGGCGATATTCTGGCGTCTCCAAAGCTAAGCGGTTCCCCCTACACAGGGTCAGCTGGGGATGATGCGAAATAACCGGCGGCAACTGCTTTCAGAACGGGATGGAGCCGGGGGCGGGAACCGTCAGGAATTACGGGGCTAGTCTCTCGATTGCGGGTTCGTTTCTGTCCTCGAATACTGATTTGTAAACATAAGCTACCTCGCCTCAACTCCCGTGTTTACAGGCTTTTCTGAGCTAACACCGTTTATGTTTACATCACTTTCGGGTGACATTGACTTCTATCCGCACGCGCATGGACCACTCGATTGTCGCTCAAGACCAGCTTCATGATGGGCTCGGGCCAACAAATCCACCCCTCCCCGTGAACTTTTCGACTTCGACTTGCAACTACTAGGATACAGGAGACAATCCTACGAACGTGCAATCCGAGCCAGCGGCAATCGAGCAGTTGTACCGACAGCATTCGAGCGAGCTTTATAGCTACCTCGCCCGACGCTGTCCTGATACCGCCACCGCCGGCGATCTCTTGCAGGAAACCTTCCTGCAAGTCGTTCGCCAGACGGATCAACTGCCGACTGTCACCATGCCCCGCGCCTGGCTCTTCGGCATCGCCCGCCACATGCTCGCGCGGCACTACCGCCGCCAACGCGATCCCTTGCCTGTCGCGCAAACCTGGTACGAATCCACGCCAGAACCTGCTGCCCAAGACGACCGCCTCGCCGCCATGCGCGAAGCCATCCGCAATCTCCCTGCCGAATTGCGTGACACGCTCGAACTGCGGCTCGAACAGGAATTGTCCTACGAAGAAATCGCCCACGTGCTGGACGTCCCCATCGGGACCGTCCGCTCGCGCCTGCACAACGCCGTGCGCCACTTGCGCGGCACCATGACCAAGCCGGAGGAAACAAATTCATGAAACCCGATATTTTGGAACGCCTCTTGATCGACCGCGCGCTGGGTCGCCTCGACCCCGACGCCGAGGTCTTGCTGGTCGATTATCTTGCCAACGATCCTGCTGCCGCGACACAGGCCCGTGAGTTACAGGAGACAGTCGAACTCGCCACCAAGGTCATGCGCGGCCCCGCACCGGCTGTCAAAATGCCAACCCAGATTCATCAGCTTGTCTGGCGCCACCGCACCGAGCGAGTGCTGGCCCTTGCGGCCTCGTTCATAATCGGCATGGGCCTAACCGCACTGCTGCTCCACACGAATCCTCATCAAGAAAATGTCGCGGTTCTAAATCCACCAACGATTGCAAAAATTCAACCGGCCCTTGTGAAAAACAAAATCGAATCGCTTCCCTTCTGGTCGAACCAGCGAATGTATCTTCTGGCTTCCTCCGCCGCCAACTCCAAGGAGAACGTACAATGACCTTTTCCCGTCGCCTCCTCTCCGTCGCGTTCGCCAGTCTCCTGCTGTTGACCGCCGGCTGCGACCTGCACGACTTCATCCACTGGGCTCCCGACGGCCAGCACGCGTTCGTGCAGGGCGACAATGACACCTGGCTCATCGACAGCTCCGGCGCGATCCTCGGCAAGGCAACCGACGCCCGCGCCTGGCTGCCGGATTCACAGCACGTAATCGCCGACCGCACAGTTGAACCCACGAACTGGGATGAATACGCGCAGTTGCTCGGCACCGACAACGTCGACCGCGTCACCGAAGCCGCCGACCGTCTGGTGAAAGTGATCCGCGGGTATCACGGCGAGTGGAGCAACTTCACCGACTCCGTGTCGTACAAGAAATGGGATGAGGCGGAGAGGAGTCACGCGTCGGTCCAGTCGGTGACTTTCTATCTCCGACAAACCAATCCGCAAGCCATCGTCCCCGTCCTCAAGGCAATGTCCCCGGATGAACAATCCAAAATTAACGATCTCACTCCCGAGATCCATGAGATCGTCATCCGCAATGCCCTCCCGTCCAAACCGCCCACCGATCAATTGCTGGTTCGGTTCCCGTTTTCAATCTTGTGGGTGGGCGCTTCGCCAAACGGACAGATGATTGCCTTCACCGCGGATACACCAGAACGCCCGTCCCTCTATGTTGTCCCTCGAACTCTCAATGCTCGCGCCATCCTGGTGGACGAAGGTGTTACCGAAGCCGACTGGACGACCGACGGCCTGAACCTTGTTTATGGCAAGACCGCGGTGCCCACCGAGTTGCTGAGCCAGAGTGCGCAGTTGGGCACGATCACGTGCCGCCCGGTTTGCGGCACAAACGACCAATTGCTTGCCGAGTTCCCACCCGCCAAAGACCTGGCCGGCGTGCTTTTTGGCGGAAAGATCACGCGTGTGGCCTGCCTGACGGACGGACGGGTCCTGTTCGCGGCGTTCCCGGTTCGCCTGCCGGCCATCACCGCCGATATGCCGAGTCAGCTCACCTTGTTCGCGCTGCCAGCCGGCGCAACCCAGTCCATCGTATCGGTCGTCCTCCCGTCGGACATCGACCGGTTGCCAAACCGTGCGGACTGCTTCGCGCTCAGTCCGGACAAAAAGAAGGTGGCCGTCCCCGGTAACGCCGGGCAAGTGAGCATCTTGTTTCTCGACAGCGGGAAGCTGGTACCAATGCAGGCAGACAACGTTTACACCAACACTCAAGACTCCGATCAGCTTATCCCGAGTTGGCGAACCGCGAACGAAATCACATTGGCCGTGCCGGTGGGTGATCCCACCGGCAGCACCAATCGGGTGGAGGCTGTTCTGGCAAACCTGGGCGGCGGCAAGACGCTCATCAGCCGATCCTGGACAACCAACATGGCCAAACAATTCCTGCCTGCCAGCAAATAATCAATCGCTAGGCAATCTTGATCGGCAATTTTCGGACACGTTTGCCCGTCAATGCAAAAACCGCGTTGCAGACCGCAGGCGCAATCGGCGGCGTGCCCGGTTCGCCAATCCCACCGCACGTCTCGTGGCTCGGTACAATGTACACCTCGATCGTAGGCGTCTCCGCCATGGTCAACAACGGATAGTTATCGAAGCTACCTTGCTGGACACGTCCATTTTGAATTGTGATCTCGCCCTTGAGCGCCGCCGTGAGCCCGAACACAATGCCGCTTTCCATTTGCGCCACGACAGTGTCCGGATTGACCACCGTCCCGCAATCGACCGCGCACACCACGCGATTCACTTTCACCCCGCCATCTTCATCGAGCGACACCTCCGCGACTTCCGCCACAAAACTGTCAAACGATTCGACCACCGCAATGCCGCGCGCATGCGCCTTCGGCAACGGTTGCCCCCAACCCGCCTTCGTCGCCGCCAATTCCAGCACGGCTTTGTGTCGCGGCGATTTCGCCAATAGTCCCCGGCGAAATTCAAACGGGTCTTTCCCCGCCGCCACCGCCACTTCATCCACAAAACTTTCCGTGATGAACGAATTTTGCGAATTACCCACCGAACGCCAGAACCACACCGGCACTCCCAAATCCGCAATCGTGTATTCGACGTGGATATTCGGGATGTCGTAAGGCAGGTTCGCCGCGCCTTCGACACCCGTCGGGTCAATCCCATCTCGCACCGCGCTTGGAAACACGCCCATCATAATCGACGGCCCGACAATCCGATGGCTCCACGCCACGGGCGCGCCGTCCTTGTCCAGCACCGCCGCGAGCCGGTTGTACGTCGCAGGCCGATACAGGTCATGTTGCATATCGTCCTCGCGCGTCCAAATGACTTTCACCGGCACGCCCAAAGCCTTCGAAGTCTCGACCGCGTCCGCCACGAAATCCGCTGCAAACCGCCGCCCAAATCCGCCGCCGAGATACGTCGTGTGGATCTTAACCGCTTCGGGCGGGAGTCCGGTGATTCCCGCCGCCGTGCGTTGCGCCAGCGTCTGCCCTTGCGTCCCAACCCAGACATCGCACCCATCCTTGCGCACGTGCGCCGTGCAATTCATCGGCTCCATCGTCGCATGCGCGAGGTACGGCACTTCATACACCGCTTCAATCTTCTTGGTCGCGCCATCCAGCGCCTTCGCGGCGTCACCTTCCTTGCGCGCGTCGGCCCCGGGCTTCTCCGCAAGCGCCTTCAATTTCTCCGTGATGCCGGCGCTGCTGAGTTTGGCGTTGGCGCCCTCATCCCATTCGATTGTGAGCGCGTCGCGTCCCTTCCTGGCATTCCAGAATCCGTCCGCCACCACCGCGACGCCGCTGCTGATCTGCAAAACATCCTTCACGCCCGGCATCTTCTTCGCCGCCGTCGCGTCAAAGCTCTTCACTTTCCCGCCAAACACCGGGCAACGCGCCACGACCGCCACCAGCATGTCGGGCATTTTCACGTCGATGCCGAACACCGCACTGCCATCCACTTTGAGCGGCGTATCCACGCGATGCGCCGGTTGACCCAGCAACTCCCAATCCTTCGCCTGTTTCAACGCGACATTCTTCGGCACGGGCATTTTAGCCGCAGTCTCAACCAATTCACCATAGTTGAGTTTCTTATGGGAATGCTCGTCGATGACGAATCCATCGCGCGCATGGCAAAATTTGGCATCGACTCCCCACTGTTGCGCCGCGGCAGCGATCAACATTTCGCGAGCCGTAGCGCCAGCCCGGCGCAGCGGGTCGAAGGACGTGTGGACACTGCTGCTACCACCGGTTCCCTGCTGACCCATCATCGGGTTCTGATAGGGTGGGCCGGCCGGCGCAAACTCCGTGCGGATCTTTGCGAGGTCCACCTCCAACTCCTCCGCCACCAACATCGGCAGCGCGGTCTCCACCCCCTGTCCCATCTCGGCCTTGTCCACGAGAATGGTGACCACATTGTCGGGCGTGATCCGAATCCAGGCGTTTGGTACAAACGGCTCGCCAGATTTCGCCGTCGTTTCCGCGAACACGCGTGCCAACGGCGGCAGATAAACCCCCAGCAGCAAACCGGTTCCCGCTGTGGAAATCATCTTGATGAAATCGCGGCGATTGACGGGAACGGTTGCGTTCACTTGGTGGTTCCTTCCTGTGCCGCCCGATGAATCGCCCGCCGAATCCGCACGTACGTACCGCACCGGCACAAATTACTCATCGAAGAATCGATGTCGTCGTCCGTGGGATGCGGTTTGCGGGTGAGCAGCGCCGCCGCCGTCATGATCTGCCCGCTCTGGCAGTAGCCGCATTGCGGGACCTCCTCCGCAATCCACGCGCGTTGCAGCGGATGGCTGCGATTGGGTGACAATCCCTCGATGGTCGTGATCTTCTTCCCCTCAACAGATCCGACCAGGGTCACGCACGAGCGGGTCGCTTCGCCATCGATATGCACCGTGCACGATCCGCACAACCCGCGGCCGCAACCGAATTTCGTGCCCGTCATTCCCAGCGTCTCGCGCAGCACCCACAAGAGCGGTGTCTCCGGCGCGACATCGACAGGCTGTTTCCGACCATTGACGTTCAATGTGATCGTCGCCATCTCGGCCTCCCATCCTTGCCACAAGAAATAGTCCACATTCCCGGCAAAAGCAACCGAAGTACGCGAATATCAAGCCGCTCCATCGCCTACAACTATTGAACCAAAGCCCACGCTGGAGCATCTAATATGTAGTGAGGTGATCGAGTATGAAACGTTTGCTTGGCTGCATGATTGTCGCGGTGGGAATCTCTGTCCTGTCGGCTGCTCCGCCCGCAAATGCCCGCATGGGAGGATTTGGCGGGCCGGGACAACAGGGTTCACCAAATCATTGGGGCGGAGATCATGGGGGCGGTTTCCACGGAGGGGACCACTTCGATCATGATCGGTTCCATCATCATGATGGAGATTTCTTCTTTTTCGGCGCATTCCCGTTTTGGTACCCGTATTACGGTTCGCCGTACTACTACTATTATTACGATTATCCGCCGCCGTATTATTACTACGACGGTTACAATTACCCGCCCCGCTATTATTACGACTATGGTCCGTCGGTTTCCTACTACAACGAACGGCCTCCCGTTTATCCAGTCGATGACGGCCGCAGCTACCTCGTGCTCGGTCACGATTCGGGCAAAGCCCTAAAGAACAAAACCGTTTCGTGGAATTGGTTTGTGGAATACCTCCAGGCCTACATCGTCAACGCGCCATCCTGGTCACGCGATGACTTCCATCGGGGATTCGTCTCTGGCTACGGCGACGACGCGGAGTCCATCTACCGAAAGGGTATCCAACAAGCCCAACAACCGCGCCCCTCCAACGCCCAAAGCCAACCTACTTCTGCATCGAATCCGGATTATTCCCAACGGTAACGATCGCGCCTCCGCCGTTCCGTCTCAAACCGCGTCGACCGCGTCGCCGACTTCCCGCACAAAGTCTTCCAAAGCGAACGGCTTGTGGATGTAACCCTTCAGGCCGTCTTTAAACATCCTCTCGGCCACGGTATCCTCACAGCCGGTAAGTAGGATCGTCCGCACATCCGGGTTCTCCCGTTTCAGGCATTCGAAGACCAAATCCCCCGTCATATCCGGCATCAGGAAATCGAGCAGAACCAGGTCGATGTCCCTCCAGTTTCGCTCGTAAAACTCCACGCCTTCTTTGGCGCTGACTGCCGTATGCACCTCGAACCCATGCGGCTCCAAGCTGCCCTTTACGATCTCGAGAAGCTCAGGTTCATCGTCGATCGCCAGGACTCGGCCACGGCTCTTGGTGTTCACTGCCTCCATGATGAATCCCCAATGAAGCAGGGGCCATTCCACTCCGGGGCGACAGTCCGTGAACACACGGATGTTGTTGCGGGTCAACATGCTGAATGACACACAGCCTGCTGAAAATTAATCCCAGAATTCAGAGGAAGGGATCATAAACACCATGAGCGAACCCACTAATGAAGGCGCGCAACGCGACATCCGTATCCTGGTCATCGACGACGACAACGTCAATTCCGCGCTCGCCAAGGGCGTCTTGCAGCGACACGGGTACACGGTCGAAATCTCATCGAAGCCCATGCGTGCGCTGGAAAAATTCGCGCAGGATATCGATTGCACCGACCTCGTTCTGTTGGATTACTTCATGCCCACTCTCGACAGCGGACAGACCGTCCAGCACCTCCGAAAGCTGCGTTCGGATATCAAGGTGGTTCTTTTCTCGGGAGCGGAGGAAATGCACCTTCGCCAAATCATGAAGCAGCACCCAATCGATGCCTTCGTCCACAAGCCACTCCGAATCGACGAGGCGCTGGCGGTCATCCACAAACTCGTGGGCGATCCCTCCGCGCACACACTCACAGCGCGGGCATAAATGCCCGTCGTCCGCTAGGTTGATTTCCTATCCCACTAATTCGCCCGCCCCTTAAGCCGGGGTTGAGTTTGGTCCCCAATCCAATTATGCTGTCATCAGCAATGGGTGAGACCGGGCAAGATTTTTTTGGATTGAATGGCGGGGGCGCCAGCGCGCAGCAGGCCTTCCACGCGCGCGCAGCCGCCGCAAGGGATGCGACCTTTGGCCAGCGCGTGTTTGTGCGCGGCGTGGTGGAGGTGTCGAACTACTGTCGTCAGAATTGCCACTACTGCGGCATGCGGCGCGACAACCATGATCTGGTGCGCTACCGTCTTGCGGCCGACGAACTCGCTGACTTGATCATCCATCACCGGCCCGCTTCCATCACCGACATCGACATCCAGGCCGGGGAAGACCCTGTGGCCGTGCGCGAGGTCGTGCTGCCGCTGATGCGTGAGTTGCGCCGGCATACCGATCTCGGCATCACCCTCTGCCTCGGCACACTGGCGCCGCACGAATACGACGAACTCCGTAAAGCCGGGGGTGATTATTACGTGTTGAAAATCGAAACCGGCGATGCGCAGCACTACCGTTTCATCGAGGCCCCGGGAACACTCGCCGACCGTGTCGAAGCCATCCGCTATCTCGCGGGCACGGGCTGGAAAGTCTCCTCGGGATTGATCGTGGGACTGCCGGGGCAAACCAACGCGCTCTTGGAGCAGTCGTTGCAGTTATTGACCACCCTGCCGCTGGCCGGTGGCAGCGTGAGCCCGTTCGTGGCCGGGGAACAAACGCCTTTTTCCAATGCGCCGACCGGAGGCATCGAGCAAACTTTGAATTGTCTGGCCTGGATGCGGCTGGCCATGCCCCGCTGGCTCATCCCGGCCGTCAGCGCGATGAAACTGGTGTCCGCAAACGGCTACGTGCGCGCCTTTCAGGCGGGAGCCAACCTCGCCACGATCAACTTCACGCCTCGCGCCGTCCGCGGCGATTACCCGATTTACAGGCGCGACCGTGTCATCATGGACGAAGAGCGCGTACTGTCAGCGATCGAACAGGCCGGTTGCCAACCCAGCCGCATTGGCATTGCCGAACATCTGCGCAAGGAAGCTCCCAGCCCGGCGGTTTCCTGATATGATCCCGGTCCTCGCCGCCGCTACTTCCTCCGTCCACGAGACAGAAAAACTCGTTTCTTTCACGCTGGTCGAACTGCTGGTTATCCTCGCGGCCGCGCGTCTGGCGGCGAAAACCGCGCGGTTACTGGGACAGCCCCGCGTCGTCGGGGAGATCGCCGGCGGCCTGGTCCTCGGGCCGTCACTGTTCGGAAGGTTGTTCCCCGCGCAATTCGACTTCGTCTTCAAATCAATTTCACCGGTGCCGATGATTATTCTCAGTCAGATTGGACTGGCGTTGCTGATGTTCCAAATCGGGCTGGAGTTTGATTTCAGCCATCTCCGCGAAAAACAAACACGGGCCGCGGTGTTCAGCGTATCGGCAGCGGGGATCGTATTACCCTTCGTGCTGGGGTGGTTCATCGGCAGTTGGTCGCATGCCTCTCTGGCACCCGGGATTAACCCACTGGGTTACCGATTGTTCCTCGCCGTGGCGATGTCCATTACCGCCATCCCGATCCTGGGGCGCATCATGATGGAGCTGGGGATTACCAAAACCCGCATCGGCGCCATTGCCATCACAGCCGCGGCAATGGATGACGTAACCGGCTGGACGTTGCTCGCGGTCGTCAGTGCCCTGACTGTTTCCGAGTTCTCCCCGCAAACCTTCGCGCTCAAACTTGCGCTGCTGGCCGCATTCCTCCTGATCAGTATCTTTGTCGTCAGGCCATTGCTGAAAAAGCTGGTGGACGCCTACAAGCCGGCCAACGAATTTCTTCCTCACGATCTCATGGCCATCATGATTGGTTTGATTTTCGTTTACGGTCTGGTCACCTATTCCCTCGGCGTCTTCGTCATTTTCGGCGGATTCGTCTTGGGCATGCTCTTGCACGATCATCCCGAATTCGTCGCCGCGTGGAAAAAAACCGTGTCCCATTTCGTCTCCGTTTTCTTCCTGCCAATCTTCTTCACCTTCACCGGGCTGCGCACCAACGTAAATGGTCTGGATTCGCTCGCGCTCTGGGGCTGGTGCCTGGTCATCATCGCCGGAGCCACGTTCGGCAAGTTCTTCGGTTGTTCACTGGCCGCGCGCTTCTGTGGCCTGAGTTGGTCGGATGCCGGTTGCCTCGGCATCATGATGAACACCCGCGCGCTCATGGAACTGGTCGTCATTAATGTCGGTTTCGACCTCGGTGTCATCCCGCCGAATGTGTTCACCATGCTGGTGCTCATGGCCATTTTCAGCACCATAATCACCGCACCGTTCTTGCGGATCTATTTTGCGAAAATCGGCTATAAATACGAGTTGCGCCCGGACGTATGACCTCGCTTTGGACGCTATGGCAGGCCACCGCCGCTCGCTGCGCCGAAAAAGTTGTCGTGATTGACGCCGACACCAACCGCGCCTGGACCGCTGCGCAACTCACCGCCGAAGCCGAACATCTCGCCACGATGTTTCGCGGTCCCTACGTGCCCATCTGCCAACCCAATAGCGCCCTGTGGCTCGCCACCTTTCTTGCCATCCAGAAGATCGGCGCTGCCGCCGTCCCGCTCGACGTTTCACTCCCACCGGAGACGCAACGCGACACTATTTACCGTCTCGGCCCGCGCTCGAAATCTTCGATCTGTTGCGTAAAGCTCACCTCGGGTACAAGCGGCTATCTGAAGCGTATTTTCTGTTCCTCGGCCAACCTGCAAGCGGACGGCGAACACATCATCCGCACCATGGGAATTCGTCCTGCCGACCGCAACCTCGCCATCATCCCGCTGGGCCATTCATACGGACTGGGCAATCTCGTGATGCCTTTGTTGCTGCAGGGAACAGCCGTCGTTTGCGCGCAAGCGTTCGTCCCGCGCCAAATCCTGCGCTTGATCGACGAACACCAGGTTACCGTCTTGCCGACCGTTCCAGCGATCCTGCGTGCGCTGGCGCAATCGGAAGGCGCAATGAAACCGTCCAGCCTGCGCTTGGTGATTTCCGCCGGTGCACCGTTGACGGCGGAAGTGGCGCAGCAATTCCACCAACGTTACGGCATCAAGATCCACAATTTCTATGGTTCGTCCGAAACCGGCAGCATCTGCTACGACCGCACCGGCATGGCAACGCTCAAGGGCCGCAGCGTTGGCAAACCGCTGGCCGGCGTGAAGGTGCAGATTCGTCGCGACGGCCGTGTCGCCGTGAGCAGCCCCGCCGGTAAAGCCACGTTACCCGATCTGGGCGAGTGGAATCGCCACGGTGAGTTACACCTGCTCGGTCGCGTTGGAGCAGTCGCCAACGTCGGCGGCAAAAAAGTTACCCCGGCGGAAATCGAGCGGGCCTTGCGCCAACTCCATGGCATCACCGATGCCTGGGTCACCGTCCTGCAAGACAAACGCGGCAATGACTACCTCGCCGCCGTCGTCGAAACCACGCGCGACCGCGCCGACCTCGAACAGGAATTACTGAAAACCCTTCCGACGTGGAAGCTTCCCAAAACCTGGCTCATCGCCCCCGCCCTCCCAAGAACCGACCGCGGCAAACTTCACACCGCCGAGCTAAGGGCCCGGCTCAGCGTCAGCTTGCCTTGAGTCACCACTGTCGGGCCGACGCGCAGGACGGCGTCGAATTGCGCGAAGGCGCCGAGTTCTTTCTCCAGTGTCACTTCGATTTCCAGCGTCTGGCCCGGCAGCACTGGCTTGCGGAAACGAAACTGGCCCACAGCGGCAAGATACCCCCCGCCGGATTGCTGCCATAGCACACCCGCCGCCTGCGCGGCGCATTCGATGAGCAACACACCGGGCATCACCGGACTACCGGGAAAATGATCGGCAAAAAACGGCGCCGCCGGGTCGAGCCATTTGCGTCCGCGACCGCGTTTCTGCGGTTCGATGATCTCGAACGAGTCGATAAACGAGAAACCAGGACCGTGCGGTGTGAGGCTCATCGTTTCGGCACCTCGAAAACGCCGGCAGCCAGCGGTTGATTGCGGCGCGGATTGCTGAACTCATACGTGATGTAACTGTCCCAGATCAGGCCGATGCGCATCGAGCGCACGTCAAACGACGGCCACGCGATGACGCTCTCCACCGAGCGCAACGGGAGCATCTGTGCGTAATGCTTCGGTCGCAACATGACCGTCGCTACATCGTTGGACTGCGTCACCGTGGCGTTAAAAAGCCCGACGAAATTCGTGCAGCCGTTTTGGAAGAAACTTAACAAGAACTGCATGTTCTGCGTCGGTTTGCCGTTGTGCACCTCCAACTTGTACTTCGCCGGCGCCTTCTTGTCGCGCTGGATGTAAAGGTCGTCCCCGCGCACGAGGACCAGTTCCGACACGGGATTGGTCAGGACTATGGCCAGAAAAGCCGGGGCCTGATAGCTGATGTGCCCTAGGCTTTCCACATGCTTTCGCGGAAAACTCCAGTGAAACACCTGGCGTAGATCCGCCTCAAAGGTTTGCGTCGCCGCCTGGTGTGCGACAAACGCATCGGCGTTCGTGTCCGCGCGCGCCGCGCTCAGGCCGATGCCGAGGCATAAAGCCGCGAGAGCGGCACGAATTGATACCATTGGTCCGGATGATTGCATAACGGTTCACGAAAACGGTTGGCGAGTTCGAGCGTGTACTCGCGAACGGTCGCGGCCCGGTCCGGACCACGCCACTGCCACCGCAGCGGCGGCAGCGCCTCCAGCGCATAATTGCCCGATTCTGTCGCCACGATGGTCACCGCCACCAGCGGCGCGCCTGTCAACAGACTGAGCCAGACCGGCCCGGTCGAAAACGGCACGCGGCCGTGCGGAAAATCCACGAACACCACGTCGCCATTGCCGTGCGGTCGATCCATGAGCATCGCGACGCATTTACCCTGCGCAAGCTGGCGCGAAATGTCGACGAAACTGAATTGGTCTGTGCCGACTTCCAGTGTCTCCGCACTCCAACCCCGGCGATAGCCAGCACGCCAACGATTCAACGCGGCGCTCGGCTCCGGCAGCGACAGCACGACCAACGGCAATTTGAATTCCTCCATCAGTACCCCGCCGAGTTCGAACAACCCCGTGTGCACCGTCACCAGCAATGCGCCTTTGCCATCGGCGAGCGCGCCCTGGATATGCTCGAACCCGCGGCGCGACTCGATCAGGGCCAGCGCGTGCGGCTTGCCGTGCGCGCCCAATTGAAAATAATCAGCGAGCGTCGCTCCAAAATTGCGGAACGTGCGGCGGATGGTTTGTTCGGACAATTGCGGCCCGCAAAGCAACGCGAGATTCTCACGCACGGCCGCTTCCGCCTGTGGATGCGTCAGGCGATAGATTTCCGCCAGGATGCGGCTCGCAAGGCGCGCACCGTTGACTCCAAAAATCCGCGCGACAGTGACACCAGCGTTGAACCAGGAAGCCCGGTAAAATGTCTGCGAGTAGTGCGGTTTCAAGTCTCGTTGTAATCCAGTCGCGGCACGATTGGTACGCGGCGATGAATCGCGCAGATCAATCGAAAAAGTTTCACCCGCCACCACATGTTGAAAGAACGGCGGGTATTTCCCGCCAGGATCGAATTCACCGTCTGGACCATGCGGAAGCGATTGCGCGGATGCATGAACACCTCGAACGCCCGGTTGTCGTAGTACATCAGGATCATGTCACGATACAGGTTCATGAATCGGTGCATTTCATGCGCATAATTTCGGCGCTCCCTCGCGGTCAGTAAACGCTTTTGCTTGTCCGCGCGCAGAATCAATTCCGACGCCCATTGCCCCGACTTGGTGGCGATGTGCACGCCCGATGAAAAAATCGGATCAAGAAACCCGCCGGCATCGCCGATTAAAATCGCGCGGTCCGTGGCCAGTTGCGCATAGCGATAACTGTAGTCGGACGTCTTGTAAAACTCACCCACCTGCTGCGCGTCCTTCATGCGCCGCGATAATTCACTGCTTTCCGCAACGGTTTTCGCAAACCATTCCTCCACCGAGCCGCCAAATTTCTTCAGCCCGTCGAGCATCCGCACCATGCCCACCGAGGTTTTCCCTGCCAGCGGAATCAACCAAAACCACCCGTCCCTCAGCCGCACGATCGTGATATGCCCTTCCGCGTCTCCATCATTGCGGAACACGCCCTTGAAATGCGCGTACACCGCCACGCGCTTCGGGATATTGATGGGGCTTTTCGGCAAACCCAGCGTGCGCCCGACAAATGTGTCGCGCCCACTCGCATCGATCAGCCAGCGCCCGCGCACCTCGCCGTCGGCCAGGGTGACGCGCCACCCCTCGCCTTCGCGCACCGCTTCTTTCGCCGCGCAACCCTGGCGCACTTCACAGCCACACGCGGCGGCGTGGTCCAGCAACACGTGGTCGAATTTCGCGCGTTCTACCTGAAAGGTTTGCCCGTAACCCGGCACCAGCCCGCGCGCGAACCAGAACCGCTGCCAGCGTGAACCGTTGCCGACGAAAAATTCCGCTCCATACTTCGGCTGGAACCCGGCAGCTTCGACTTTCGGCCATGCACCGGTTTCCTTGAGCACGTCGTTTCCAAACGGCAGGAGCGATTCACCGACGTGGAACCGTGGAAAAATCTCCCGCTCCAGCACCAGCACCCGCTGCCCCGCCTTCGCCAGGAACGCGCCCGCCGTGCTGCCACCGGGGCCGCCGCCGATAATGATCGTGTCGTAAAGCGACGGAACATTCATAATGAGCCACTGTTATTTTACACCAGGCCCGGCTTGCTGGGCCAACCAACGACGCAATGCGCCAAGCGACTGTAACGCCTGCCGCGCGACTTCCGCATCATTGATCACGATCCCGTATTGCTGCTCGATGGCCACCGTCAATTGCAACGCGTCCAACGAGTCCAGCCCCACGCTTTCCGGCCCGAATAACGGCGTCCCTTCGCCGATTTCTTCGGGTTTGATCTTCAGGACGCAGTTCTCAACGACCAGTTTTTTCAATTCATCCAGCGAGACTTCAGCCATGTACCTATCCTCGATCAACTACTTAGGTCATCCGGCGGCCAAAAGCAAAGCGGAACATTGCCCGCTCAGTCCCCACACCGGCAACAAAATCCTGCCTCCCTCGCGGCGCACCGCTTCGGCTGCGTCGATCGTGCTCCACGCGGCGGACGCCACAAACGCATCCCCGCGATACGGCAACGACAAGGTCTTGCCACACGGCAGCTGCTCTTCAATGCGATGAAACCAGTTGTGCGGCGCATTTCGACAACGAAGCACGTCCATTGGAAACTGCGCAAGGCATTCTCGAGCCGCTGACAAGGCATCGCCGTGATGCCGATACGTGAAGCCTTCCATCCATTGCGCGATACGCAGTTCGTTTCCGGATTGCGCATGTCCGAGAAGCAATGCGCCGGCCCCCTCGCTGGGCACAAAACCCGTCCGTACGGGCGGTGAAAGCCAACCCGCGCGCCGGTAGGCATCGATCGCGATGGGATCGAGTTCCTCCGCGCCGATCACCAGCACGTGTTCCACCAACTCGTTCGCCAACCACGTTGTCGCCACACTGATCCCGTTCACCCAGGCCGTGTCGTCACCGACGAGCGAAGAGCATGGTCCAGCCACACCGAGCACCGCCGCAACATGGCTGGTCGGTGAATTGAAAACCGTCTCGGGAAACACATTGGGACTCGCAAAGCGCTGCCCAGATTTGACAACCCCCTCAAAAAACCGCCGCGTGGCCACAATCGCACCCGTGTTGAAAGCTGCCACAATGCCCAGGCGATCACGACGGATTGCCGGACTCGTAGCCAATGCCTGTTGCGCTGCTGCCAACATATATAAGGTGATGGGGCTGGCCCGTCGCGCGCGCGGTTCATTCTGCAAAATCGCCAGCCGCTCCTGCGTTCTGTCCACGCAAAGCACCGCGTGCTCGCCGGTCGTCCCATGCAGCCCCTTCATCCGCTGCGGCGTTTCCGACGGCAACACCGTACCCATTCCGCAAATAGCCAGTTCCAATGGCGATCGATGAATACTGCCCTGCGCTCGATGCACGGCACCCTGATCATACCTTTTAAAGACCAAGGCAGCATTCGACCCGCCGAATCCGAGATTCACGGTCAACGTTGCCGTCATCCGGTTTTGCCGCTCTCCCACAGATACAAGGTTTGCGGCCACCGTCGCCTCCGGTTGCCGCACATTCAGATTCGGCGGCAGTTGTCCCGACTGCAACGCCGCCATCGTAAACAAAGCTTCGATACTGCCCGCCGCGCCGAGCGTGTGTCCAATCGCCGCTTTCGTAGAACTGATCCGCAACCGCGACGGGATCGTGCCTTCCTCACCGAACACCGCCGCCAACGCCGTGCCTTCGCTCGAGTCATTCAGGGGCGTGCCGGTGCCGTGTGCATTCACGTAACCAACATCGGCAGCGCAACAACCCGCTTCGGACATGGCCTGACGCATCGCAGCCACGGCGGCAATTCCCTGAGGATGCGGTTGCGTCAAATGATGCAAATCGGTTCCGTGTCCATAACCCGCCAGTTCACACAGGATGGTCGCCCCGCGCGCCCGCGCATGCGACTCCGATTCGAGCACCGCAAACGCCGCCGCTTCCCCGAGCATCAACCCGTTGCGCGCCATGTCAAACGGACGACAGCGCTCGGGACTCATGGCTTGCAGACAGTCGAACCCCACGTAGATCAATTCCGTCAATGCCTCGAAACCACCGACCAGCACGCAATCGGACTGGCCCGAACGAATCAGATCCGCGCCGTGACCAAACGCATTGGCGCCGCTGGCGCAGGCATTCGCCACAATCGTCATCGGCCCGCGAAAACCAAGGTACTGCTGCAGGTCATGCACCTGGTTTTGTGCCTGGTAGCGTGCGACGCGGAACAACTGCCGCGAAACGCCTTGCTGCAGGAGCATCGCCCGCAGGAACTGTTCGCCCAACGTCATGCCGCCGCCCGTGGTGCTGACGGAAAGCGCCAATTGCGCGAGACGCGACCGCCCGTGAATGTCCAGCAGTTGGGCGTTGGCCAACGCTTCTCGAGCGGCCGGCAACGCGAGATGACTGGCCCGCGAGAGCCGCGATAATTCTTGGGTAGTGAGACCGGGAATATCGGGTAATTGTGCCGTCGCGGCCTGTTTGCAGCGACAACCAGAGGCATCGAATAGAGTGACCGGTGCTGCCGCGTCTTTCCCCGCCACCAGCTGTCCCCAGGTAGTTGGAAAATCCGGACCCAACGGAGTCACCGCGCCAACACCCGTAACCACCACGCACTCGCTCATGGCGCCGGTCTCCATCGGGGAATCAAAAATGGCACGTCGCGCTTGTACGCGGCGTAACTCTCACCCAAACGAAGCGCCAACTCACGCTCTTCGAAGAATTTCAGATAAAAGATATGGGCCGGAATGTGGCCGAGCAACAAGTAGAGCATCAGGTACGTTGAACACCCGCAGCCAGCGAGACCCAGACACATGAGATACCACCCGAGCGCCATCGGATTTCGCACCCGCTCGTACAGGCTCGCTTCGACGACGCGCTGGGACAGGACAAATGACGCGAAACCCTGTCCCCATTTCAGTAAGGCAATCATCGAAAGCGCTGCGAAACAAAATCCCGACATTAGCAGCACAGCGCCCAAGACTTCCCACACCACCGGCACCGGCAAGGACTCCCACCCAACGATCCTATCGAAACGGGCAATCCCCGGCCAAAAAAGTCCCCACACCATTGGCACCGACAATCCCGCATGAAAGAAAAAATGACTGATCATGCTCGTGCGCCGCGCCGTATCGGCCGAAGGCCGCCGTCGTAACCACCGTCCCAACACCAATACCCCGATACAGAACCCCACCACGCCCACAAGTTGCGCGATCACCAATGGCATTTTGCCTCGTGTGGCGATTGTGCCACGCGTCTCAGATTTCCCCCTCCAGCGGCACGGAACGATACAAGCTCCACCATTTCCGTTTCTGCGAACGGAACACCACCGGCCAGGGCATCCAACAGGCGACCCACGTCAGCGGCCGCAACAACACGCTCCACAAACTAATCCCCCACCACGAGCGCAGTTCGCAACCGATCAGCCAAAACAATGTCGCCGCCGTCAGCACTTCGACCTCCCCCGTTGCCACCAATCCCAACCAAGCGACCGCGTTCATCGGATGCAGTAACACCGCCGTAAGCCAGCCCAGCATCGGCTGGATGATGATCAATCCTGCGAAGCCGGATGGTTGGCACCAGCGCACCGTTTTTTGCCAACGGACATAGTGCTCGATACCATCCTGCCAGGTCGATTCCGACGGAAACGTCGCCACGGTGGTTTCACTGATTTTCACGGGAGCCAGGGCCCGGCCGAGTGCATTATCGTCCGCCATGCGCGCGCCCAGTTTCTCCCAGTCAGCGCGCTCACGGAAACGCGCGGCCGAAAACATCATCGCCGGCCCCAACCCGAATCGCACGGGGCCCCTTTGCCGGCAAAACAGCACGCCGGGATAGAATTCCATGTTCGCAAACAACGCCTCCAACATCATGGGCGCAGACCCCACGTCCCGAACCACGTACGGACACGTCAACATTCCGGCGTTACTCTCCGAAAACTCCCGCCGCATCGCGTCCAGTGATCCCGCGGGCGCGACGATGTCCGCATCGCTCCACAACCACACGTCGCCCTCGGCATGCCGCGCCAGGTGGTGGAACCAGGAAACTTTCGGGCTGTGGAATTGTGCGGGTCGCGGAGCAATAACCACATTCAGCCGTGCCTTGGGAAACGTCTGCCGCCATTTCCCGATGACGGGCTCCCAGACAGCCGCTTCGTTGACCTCGATGCCCAACAACATCTCCGCATCGGCTGTCAACTGACTGACAAACGATTCCAATGCGCCGACCAGCTGTGACGAAGGCGGGCCACCTTGCAACGATGGAACGGGCTTGAAAATGGACAATGAAGGCCGGTTCAGCCAGGCGACATCGATTCCACCTGTTTTCCGTGAACGCGTTTTCCGGCGTTCGCGAGTAACAAGCCAAAGCGCGATCCCCCACCAGCAAGAAGCCAGCAGGGACCAACTGATGAGCAGCCATTCAAAATGCTGTGACATTTGATTTTGTCAGCACGAGACCCGCGCCTGATTCTGCCATGCTTGAAACCACCGGACCGACTCGCCAGCAATCGCATCCAATGGCGCCCGTGCGCTCCAACCCAGTTCCGCGGCGGCTTTCGAGAAGTCGAACCACTGCCGTCGCCGCGCATGCGCCGCGGTTTCCCAACAGACCCGTTCGCTGCCCGTCACTTCCCCGACCGCACCCGCGAGTGTAATCGCCGCCTGTGGCAGGCTGAGGCGCGGAGCCGGACGGTCCGTAATCCGCGCCAGTACCTGGAGAAACTCATCGAGCCACACGTTGTGATGGCCAAGCAAATACCGTTCACCGGTTCGGCCCCGTTCCGCCACCGCCAGGATTCCCTCGGCCAGATCTTCTACGTGGACAAAGTTCAAACCTACATGGGCCCCAAACGGAAACTGTCCGCGCAGATAATCCTGGACGATTCGCCCTGTCGGCGTCGGCTTTTCGTCGCCGGCACCGAGCGGACTCGTCGGGCTGGCAATCGTTACCGGCAACCCGCGGCCGGCGGCTTCCAGCGCGGCCATCTCGCTCAGCCACTTGGAACGCCGATACGACTCGCGGATACCTACGTGGCGCGGAAAGTCACGCTCGGTCAATAAATCGTGGCGCCCCTCCAGCACGCCGCAAGAACCGACGTGCACGAATCGTTGGAGGCCGATTCGCTCGCCGGCTTCCAGCAGATATTTCGTGCCTGCCACATTCGTTTCCTCGTGGATCCGCCGTACCTTGCGCCCAAACTGAAACGCCGCGCCCAAATGAATCACCGCCTCGCATCCCGGCATGGCTGCCACGACACTCGCGCGATCACGCAAGTCTCCCCGCACAATCCCAGCCCGATCCCCAAACAATCGTTGCGCCTTCTCCGGTGTGCGGCAAAAGACGCGCACGCCCGCGCCCCGGGCGAGAAGCCGGCGCACCACGTGGCGTCCGATAAATCCGGTGCCACCGGTGATCAGGAATTGCCTCGACGCAAACATTGGGGCAGAATCTACGTCAAACATGAACGGCAGAGAAGTGTTTTTCGTTGCAGATGATTTTGGAATGAGCCCCGAGGCCAATCGCGCCATTATCCATGCCCATCACCACGGCGCGTTGCGCGGCGCCAGCTTGATGATGGGCCAGCCGGCCACCGAAGATGCCATCCACCTGGCGCGCGACAATCCCAGCTTGCAAGTGGGCTGGCATCTGCACCTTTGCGACTCGCAACCCGTCACGCGCAGCGCCTGGCCGTGGGGCAAATCACACTCGCGCGCCGGCTGGGCCATCGGCCTGTCCCCGAACGCGCGGAAGTTGATGCGCAACGAGGTGAAGGCGCAATGGGAATTGTTTCACGCCACCGGCCTTTCCTGCGCCTTCGTCAACTCACACCATCATCTCCACGCCCATCCATTTGTATACAGGGCACTCCTGAAAGTCCTACCCCCGCAATTCGGGGGATGGATTCGCCTTGGCAAACCGCGCTTTTTCACGCCCGAGCCGGGCACGATTGTCCTCGGGATTACTGACAAACTTTTCATGGAAACACGGCGTCGGCGTTGCCCGTATCGCCACAGCGACACGATCTGGGGTCTGGGCCGCACCTTTCGCATGCAGGCGCGAGAAGTCGCAAACGCCGCGCGACAACTGACAAGCGGATTACACGAATTTTACTTTCACCCGCGCAATGTGGATAACGATGCGGATGTGCGGTGCTTACTGGAACTAAAGACATGCGCATTTTGATTGTGGTCGGATTGCTGATGATTTCCGCAGGTTGCGCGTCGGTCCAGCCAACCGTTGGCGCGGGAAGGCCCTTTGATTTTCAATGCGATACCTTCGCGTACGCCAACGAACTGGTTTTCAATCACCAAAATGGCGCCCTTGCGACGGATGTGAAAGCGCAGGAACACGAGCACTCCTACACTCGCCGCTGTTTCATCATGGCCGCGGGCGTGGTGCAATTCTGGAAACACGCCCGCTTCGAGCCGCAAGCTCCGCCGGTGACAACTACGGAACTGGCGCGACGCATTCGTGACGTGCGCAACCGCGCGGCGTGGCGGCCCAGCGAACCTCCCGACCAGCGCGTTGTTTTTCCCAGCTTCGCCAGCCTGCATGACTTGAGCGAACGCGAAGGCCGTCTCTTGCGCGCCAACATGGGCGCCGGGTGGACGACCTATTTTCACCTGCGGAAATTCCCCATGCCATTCGAGCCTTCACCCGAAGACGAAGCCCGCCTGTCCGAGAAGCTGCAAGATTGGTTGCGTCAAGGCCACCCGATGGTGGTGTGGCTTTATAACTTTCCCCACGTGAACATCAATCACGCCGTCACCGTCTTTGAGAAAATCGATCCGCCGGGGCCCCACCAGATTGCTTTCCATGTCTACGACCCGAATTACACCGATGGCCCGCGGACGTTGACCTACGATTGCCAGGCGCAGTCATTTTCGTATGAGCAGACTTTTTACTTTTCCGGTGGTCTCGTTCACGTGCGGCCCATGTATACAAGCCTGCTCCGTTAACGCCCGGTCGTTCTCATGCCGGAACCGGGGCAACCCCCTGAGCGAGCGCCTCATTGACCATTGACTGGTAGAGTGCATCCGCCTGGCTGTCCCGCCAGACGCCACGACGCCGGAGATCGGTGAAGGTTTCCCGCGCGCCGGTTGTCAGGTCAATCTCGCAAACAAACTCGGGAACATCGCGGCGCGCCTTGCTTGAGTTGTACGCGCCGTGAAATTGGGTGATCTCATGAAGCAGGCCAAATCGTTGCGGATCATGCCGGACAATCCACGCGGCCGGCATGAAGATCAGTTGCGCCGTCCTGCCCAGCGCGGCAGCAGCCTGGCGATGGTACTCCCGCCAGATCAAAACCTCATCGCGCGTCGCATTGTAATCCTGGCCGTAGGTCCGCGAATTAAGCGTCGCGTACGCAAAGAATTTGCCGCAATCGTCGCGATGCGTGGATTGCCACAGTCCCAACCCGTCGCCAGCACAAAGCACGGGTTGTCCGCGCTCGATACGGTCCCACGCCTTGGCGTTGGGTTCCAGGTTGTCGATCAATGGCGCCCCCGCGCCGTAAGTGCTGCTGGGACGCACAATCGTCACTTGAAACCGTCGCTCCTCGTGGGCGCGACGAAAAATTTGTTCGCACGCCAGCTTGTTGCGCCCATAACCGCTGATCGGTTCCTGTGGGAATGACTCGTCGACCAACACCTGCGGCGGCATCTTCGTGCCATACGTGCATACGGTTGAGCAGAAAATAAATTGCTCGCACCGGCCGCCGAAAGCGCGCACGACACTGTCCGCCTGCTCCGGCGTGAAGCAGATCATGTCGATGACCGCGTCGAAACGTGTCGCGGCGAATTGCCGCTCGAAATCCACAAATTGGTTGCGGTCGCCGGTGTGCCGTTTCACGTCGCCGGGCAACGTGTCTTCCCGTTGCGCGCGATTGAAGACCGTGACCTCCGCGGCCCGCGCCAGCAGATGCTTGACGATTCCCCGGCTGATCAGCCCCGTCCCGCCGATGATTAAAACACGCATCGCCTAGACCAGGTCGCAGGCCTCGGCCGGCATCCAGTGCGCGTCTTTCCCGTCCCACTTGACATTGCAGCCAATGGGATTGGTCTTCGGTTGGCTGACCGGCTGGCCGGCCAGATGTTCCCGCAACGACCGCTCCAAATCATTGACCGTCATCTTGCTCGTGTCGCGCGGCGTGTCCACCCCCCGGCCGGTGTAGACCAGCTTTCGAGATTGGTCGAATACATAGAAATGCGGCGTCCGCAATGCCCCATACGCGCGCGCCACGTCCTGCGATTCGTCGTAGAGGTAGACCCACGGGAATTTCTTTTCCTGCATCCGCGCGACCATGTGCGGAAAGTCATCGTCGGCATAGGTGTTTTTGCTGTTGGAATTGATCCCCACAAACCGGACTCCCTGGGAAGCGAATTGCTCCGCCGTCCGCCTCGTCACTTCATCCGACCCGGTGACGTAGGGACAATGGTTGCAGGTAAAAAAGATCACCAGCACCTTGGCGTCGGCGAAATCCGCGAGCCGGTACGTCTTGCCATCCGTACCGGGCAACTTGAAATCGACCGCCTTGTCTCCAATCTGCAATGTGAAAGCCATAACAATCGTCCTTTCTTATTTGTCTGCCTTCGGCAACTTGTCCGTCTCAAAAATTGGCGCTCCCGGCCCGATTCGAACGGGCGACCTGCGGTTTAGGAAACCGACGCTCTATCCATCTGAGCTACGGGAGCAAAGCCAGTTGTTGTGATACAAAAACACCACACTTGCGGTCTTCAGGATGTCTTTTCGTATGCGCGAACGGAGACGGCAAAGGCCGCGCGGTCCAACCACTCCTCGATCGTGTGATTGAACTTGTCCGGCTGCTCGAAGGCAACGAGATGACCCGCGTGCGGGATAATATTCAACTGGCTACCCGGAATGGTCTGTGCCAGTTTCTCTGATTCCGTTGATGGAATGAGCGCGTCATCCGCGCCCGTGATGATCAGCGTCGGTACGGAAGTTCCAGCCAACTCCGCGGTCGCGTCGGGTCGTTCGGCCATCCCCAGCAACGCGCCGATTACTCCCTCGGGCTTGGATGGTGCCATAAACCCACGTACCTGCTCCGCCATGACCTGATCGTGATTGTCCGCCGCGAGCATCTTGGGCGCCATGGCTTCGATCACGACCTTTACGCCCTTCGCTTGCACTTTCTCCGCCGTGGCGCGCCGGCCGGCGGCCCCCTCGGGCGTGTCCTTGCCCGCCCGGGTACCGACCAATACGAGGCCGTGGACCAACTTGGGATACTGGCGCAGGAAAGCGAACGAAACGTAACCCCCCATGGAATGGCCGATCAGCACCACCGGGCCGGTCTTGAGTTGTTGAAGCAACGCGTGAAGATCATCAGCGTACTGCGCCATCGGGATCGCGCCAGTTCCGGCCTGGCTTTCACCGAAACCGCGGAGATCCGGCGCGATGACTCGATAGGATGAGCGGAGCACGTCGACTTGCTTTTGCCAGGCACCCCGACTGAGCGGAAACCCATGCACGAAGAGCAGCGGCAAGCCGCGCCCTTCATCCGTGTAGCCAATCGTGAAATCGTTCACGGTCATTCGCATATGGGTGTATCCAGCGCTGGCGATCAGTCAACCTACCCGCGCAACTTCAGGCCCGCAACCAACAGCAATCCAACTACGCGTGCTTCTGGTGTTTGGCCCGTTCTTCGCGCATCGCTTCCTTGCCGGCTTCGACGGCGGCGTGGATTTCCGCCTTCTTTCCATCGATGTAATCCTTGGCATCCTCAATCGCGTCATGCGCCTTGCCCTTGTATTCCTTGCCCTTGGCGGCGATCAACTTCCGTGTTTCCTCGCCTGATTGCGGAGCGTAAAGCAGGGCGATCGTCGCTCCCGCGAGCGCGCCCACCACAAACGCCGTCAACAAACCACCGAGCTGACCTGAATTATTATCGGACATGATCTGACTCCTTCGTTGTTTGATTGTGTTGATTTCGGTGTGATAAAAACTGGAAAAAGGTCGCGATCCCGGTGCGGAAGAGGTTCATGTTCCGGACGAATGAATGTACCGGCGGCTCGATGGCTGATCCGACCTCGTCCACGATCTTGTCGGCCCGCTCCGTCCACTGATGCACGGTCTGCACCACGCGGCCCACGTCGTCCAGTTGCTGATTAGCCCGTTTCGAGAGTTCTGTGACGTCCCGCACCATCTTATGGCTGTCCTCCACCAGCGCCTCAAGTTTTTCCTTCAGCTCTCGAGCAGTGGACACCAACTGCTCCAGCTTGCGCCGCAAGTGGAATGCTGCCGGGATGATGCACAGCGCAAGAACGACAAAGGTGATCGATGCAATGAACAAGGCTACTTGTAACGCAGTAGACATTATAATATTACTCCTGCGGCAAATTTAAACCTTCTGCCCTCACTCCGCAACGAATTATGTTTTTTTACCGTGGCGGTCACGTGTACACACGTCATTGTCAGCACCCTACGACTTGCGTTGGTTCGGGACTATGGGGCAAAACCCTACCAACGATTCCTGCCGGTGCAATGGCGTTGAAACCCTTGTTGCGGGCCCGAAGATTTGGCATACAATGAAACGATGGAGCGAACGTCGGCCAAATGACAGTCGGACGAGTTGACCGAAACAACAACCCATGACCTGGGCTCCCCTCAATCTTACTGTCCGGGTCGGTTGCCATCTCGCCTATGAAACCTCGGTGCCGACCCCGGCGTTTTTCGTGCTGAAGCCCCGGCTCGAAGGCAAGGTTCTCGTGTATCAGGAAAAGTTCTCCTTCGGGATCGGCCTCCCGTCTTATGAATTTCAGGATTCCTACGGCAACATCACCTGCCGCTCCATGCTCATGCCGGGACGCAACGACATTCGTCATGACGCCCTCGTCGCTGTTTCCTCCCTGCCCGACAGTCGCGAGGGAGCCGACGAGGCCGTGCCAGTCGCGCAATTGCCCACGGAATTGTTGCGCTATACGTTGCCGAGCCGCTATTGCGATTCCGATAAATTGCTGAATTTTGCCTGGAACCTTTTTGGCGCGATCCCTCATGGCCTCCAGCGCGTGCAGGCCATCTGCGATTGGATCCACACCAACATCGAATACCGGTTCGGCTCCGGCCGCACCGACCTTTCCGCCGCCGAAGTGATCGAACGGCGTTACGGCGTCTGTCGCGACTTCGCCCATGTAGCCATCGCTTTGTGTCGCGCCTTCAATCTGCCCGCCCGCTACGTGACGGGACATCTGCCTGACATTGCCTATATCGACCCCGGCGTACCCATGGATTTCCATGCGTACTTTGAAGTCTATCTCGGACAGGACTGGTACACATTTGACCCGCGCTACAATGTCCCCCGCATCGGCCGTGTCAAGGTCGCCCACGGTCTGGATGCCGTGGATGGCGCGTTCGGGACCATCTACGGCGAGGCGAAGCTCACCTATTTTGAAATCTGGGCTTATCAAGTGAATCCCGAGGAGGTTTCCGTCGGTGATCCCATCGATTTATCCAAACGCCTCGATGGCACGACGACGCTCCGGTTGCGTTGACCGTTTGCGACGCTTGACTCATCGCCACATCGCGCTAGGGTTGACCCATGGCCGTTGAATTCAAGGACTACTACACCGTTCTCGGCGTACCGCGAAACGCCACCGACGCCGAAATCAAAAAGGCCTTCCGTACCCTCGCCCGCAAATATCATCCCGACGTCGCCAGGGACAAATCCACCGCGGAGGAAAAGTTCAAGGAGATCAACGAAGCCAACGAAGTCCTCAGCGACCCGGTCAAGCGGCGCAAATACGATGAGCTGGGCGAGAATTGGAACCATCCCGAGCGGGCGGCGCAGCCGCAGGGCGGATTCAACGGTGGTTTCGAGGACGGTTCCGAGTTTCATTTTGACGGTACGGGTTTCAGCGATTTTTTCGAGCAGTTCTTTGGCAGTCGTGGCCGACGCTCTGGCGGCTTCGGCCGAACTCGAGGCAACGACTGGGGCAACGAAGTTGCCCAACACGGCCAGGATATCGAGGGTGATGTTCTCGTGACGCTGGATGAAGTCATGCACGGCTCGTCGCGCACGATCCGCCTCCAGCGCACCGATCCGCGCACCGGACAATCGACCGTACAGACGTTGCGGGTGAAAGTCCCTCCGGGTGTTCGCGAAGGGCAACTCATCCGACTCGCGGGCAAAGGCCAGGAAGGCCTCGGCGGCGGCGAACCCGGCAATTTATATCTGCGCGTCAAGTTTGCGCAACACCCGGATTTCCGCGTGCGCGGCGCTGACCTGTACCATGATTTGGAACTGGCTCCGTGGGAAGCAGTGCTGGGCGCCACCGTCCACATCCGCACCCTTGATGGAACCGTGTCCCTGAAAGTTCCGCCGGGCACGGTGGCGGAAAAACAATTTCGCCTGCGCGGGAAGGGTCTGCCCACGGGCGACAGCGCGCGCGGCGACCTGTATGCCATTGTGTCCATCGAGGTCCCGTCACAGCTCACGACGGAACAAAAGAAGCTATGGGAACAGTTGGCCGAAAAATCGTCTTTCAACCCGAGGAAAACCTCATGAGCAAGCGATCGGCTCCGGACATCCCCTCGCCGTTGGCTCTGGAGTTGTTCCAACCGAAACCGAACATCCGTTACAGCCTCGATGCCGCCGCTCATCTCGCCGGTGTCCCTCGCCGTTCTATTCTCGTCTATTGCCGCGCCGGGCTTGTCCGACCGGTCTTTCAACCGCCGTACGGCATGATGGTCTTCACGGAAGAAACGATCCATACGATAAGGCGGATCCACGATCTGCGGACCACTCATGGCCTCGATTTGCTGATGCTGAAAACCATGTTCGACCTGCTCGACGAAGTGGACCGTCTCCGTGCCGAGCTGAATTTTCTCCGCAATCATTGAAAAGGCGAATCCCCACAAGACCCATACCGCATGGCCAAGCAACTTGATCAAGCCGGTGTCCTCGCGATTAATGGCGGCTCGTCCAGCATCAAGTTCGTGTTGTATCAGGCAGGCGAACCACTGGAGCGAAGGCTCTATGGGAAGGTGGATCGCATCGGACTGAGTGGCACGAATTTGACAGTCAACGACCCGGCGGGCAAACCGCAGGGCAATCGCAGCATCCCCGCCTCCGATCATCGCACGGCTGTGGGTTTTCTCCTGGATTGGCTCGAAGCTCAACCGTCCTTCGCGTCCGTCAAGGCCGTGGGACACCGTGTGGTGCATGGCATGACGCATACCGAGCCGGAGCAGGTCACGCCGAAGTTGCTCGAGGAACTGCATCGCATCACGCCATATGACCCGGATCATCTGCCGCGCGAGATCGAACTGATGGAAGCCATCCGCGAACGTCATCCAAAACTGCCCCAGGTGGCCTGCTTTGACACCGCGTTTCATCGCACCATGCCGCGGGTCGCGAAGCAGTTGCCGATTCCGCGGCGCTACGAGGCGAAGGGGGTTCAGCGCTATGGTTTTCACGGCCTGTCCTACGCCTATCTGCTGGAAGAACTCGCACGCCTTGGCGACCCGGCAGCGACCAAGGGCCGCGTGATCCTGGCGCACCTCGGGAACGGCGCCAGTTTGGCTGCCGTACGCGACGGCAAGAGCATCGACACCAGCATGGGCTTCACGCCAACGGCGGGGTTGGTGATGAGCACTCGCTCCGGTGATCTGGACCCGGGACTTCTTTCGTTTTTGGCGCGCACCGAGCACATGACCTCCTCTCAATTTGACCAGATGGTGAACCATGAGTCCGGACTGCTCGGTATCTCGGAGACCAGCCCCGACATGCGCGACCTGCTCGCCCAGGAAGTCGCTGATGTGCGATCGGCCGAAGCCGTGGCGCTGTTTTGCTATCAGGCGAAAAAGTGGATCGGCTCTTTTGCCGCCGCGCTCGGCGGGGTGGATACACTCGTTTTTGCCGGCGGGATTGGCGAGAACATGCCGGTTATTCGCGAGCGCATTTGTGAAGGGTTGGGTTTTCTCGGCATCGAATTGCACAAGGCGCGCAATGCGAAGAATGCCGCTCGGATTTCGGCGGACTCCGGTCCAGTCATCGTGCGGGTCATCCGCACGGATGAAGAACAGATGATTGCCCGCTCGGTATCTCGCGTTCTCAAACTTGGCAGACCGACGCATTGACATCCCTACTTGTTTTTGGATGACGGGGAATTGCTTTCCGTGTTCTCCTTCACGGCGGCGACCATCGCCTCCATTCCATCCTTGATCTCGCCGACCTGCGGATGCACTTCCTTGATAAGATCGTGTTCGATTTTAGACAATTTTTCGATACGTTTGCCCTGGGCGTGAAGTTGATCCAAAAGCGCGTTTTGCTTGCTTGAAATTCGGTGCATCCACCAAAAACAACCCACCCAGCAAAGAGTTCCAATCAAAGTTAGCCAAAAAACAAGACTGCTTTTATCCATGCTCAATTCTTCCCATGATACCAATACAATACGCGACGAACGGATGCTTGGCCATGGGGCATAATCCTACTTCGGACGGACAAAGTTCCCTGATCGCGGTAGGGTTACACCCCATGGCAACGAGCCGGTCCAAACGATAGCTTCCATAGTAAAGATAACTGGAAACACAGCACCATAAGGAATTATTATGAATACACTGGAAATCAAAGGCGACTGGAACATCACCAAGGGCAAGCTGAAACAGAAATGGGCCAAGCTGACGGATGACGATCTCCAATTTGCCGAAGGCAAGATCGAAGAAGTATTGGGCCGAATTCAAAAGCGCACGGGCGAAACCCGTGAAGCAGTCGAAAAGGCAGTCAAGGAAGCCTCCGGCCACTCCTGCTGCAATTAAGCCGCCGCTTGCGCGCGTGGCTCGGGAAGTAAGTTCAAGGTCCAGCGCCCGCGCCGACTGCGGTGAAACTGACTTTTCAAACAGCTTGTCGGCTGGTATTCTGTCGTCGAATTGACAAGCCGATCGACCATGCCAGCAAGCACACTCACGCCGGAGCAACTCCAGAAAATGGATGCTTATTGGCGCGCCGCCAATTATCTGTCCGTCGGACAGATTTATCTTTGGGATAATCCCCTGCTGAAACAGCCGCTGGCGCTTGCGCACGTAAAGCACATGCTGCTGGGTCATTGGGGCACCACGCCCGGACAGAATTTCATCTACGTGCACTTGAATCGGGTCATCAAAAAATATGGCCTCGATATGATTTACGTCTCCGGTCCTGGGCACGGTGGGCCGGCGGTGGTGAGCAACACGTACCTCGAAGGAACGTACAGCGAGATCTACCCCAACATCAGCCGGGATGAAGCCGGGCTCAAGAAGCTCTTTACGCAGTTTTCGTTTCCGGGAGGGATTCCCAGCCACGCTTCGCCGGAATGTCCAGGGTCGATCCACGAGGGCGGCGAATTGGGTTACTCGCTCAGCCATTCGTTCGGGGCGGTGTTCGACAATCCCGACCTCGTCGTCGCCTGCTGTGTCGGTGATGGCGAAGCGGAAACCGGCCCGCTGGCCACGGCGTGGCATTCCAACAAATTTCTCAATCCGGTCACCGACGGCGCGGTGCTGCCGATCCTGCATCTCAACGGCTACAAGATCGCCAACCCGACCATCCTGGCGCGCATTCCGCGCGAGGAGCTGGAGCAGCTGCTCCACGGCTGCGGCTGGCAGCCATACTTTGTCGAGGGTCACGAGCCGGCGCTGATGCATGAAGCCATGGCCGCGACACTCGACACCGTGGTGGAGCAGATCAAACAAATTCAACAAGACGCCCGCGTCAACAACAACACCACACGTCCACGCTGGCCGATGATCGTCCTCAATTCCCCCAAAGGCTGGACGGGACCGAAGACGATCGATGGCCGGCAGGTGGAAGGCACTTTCCGTTCGCATCAAGTGCCACTCTCCGACCCGGCCACCAATCCCGAACATCTCAAGCAATTGGAAGATTGGCTGCGTAGCTATCGGCCAGAAGAACTCTTCGATGACCAGGGCCGCCTGAAATCGGAACTGGCTGAACTCGCGCCTGCCGGCATACGACGCATGGGCGCGAATCCCCACGCCAACGGCGGCATTCTGCTCCGCGACCTGCGGATGCCGGATTTCCGCGATTACGCGGTCGCTGTGTCCTCGCCCGGAGTTCCGGGCATCGGCGACACGCATGTGCTGGGGAAGTTTCTGCGTGATGTGACGAAGCTGAATCTTGAACAACGAAACTTCCGTCTTTTCGGACCCGACGAGACGCTCTCCAATGGCCTGGAAGCCGTCTTCCAGGCGACCAACCGCCAATGGGAAGCCGCAACGGTACCGAACGACGAATTCCTCGCGGCCAGCGGACGTGTAATGGAAGTGCTCAGTGAACATCAATGCGAAGGCTGGCTCGAAGGCTACCTGCTCACCGGCCGCCACGGACTCTTCAACTGCTACGAGGCGTTCATCCACATCGTCGATTCGATGTTCAACCAGCACGCCAAGTGGTTGAAGGTTACCTTGGGCCTGCCATGGCGGCGGAAGATCGCCTCGTTGAACTATCTGCTGGCCTCGCACGTCTGGCGGCAGGACCACAACGGCTTCACCCACCAGGATCCCGGTTTCATCGACCACGTCGTGAACAAGAAGGCTGAGGTCACGCGAGTTTACCTCCCGCCGGATGCCAACTGCCTGCTGTCGGTAATGGACCACTGTCTGCGCAGCCGCCATTACGTCAACGTCGTGATCGCGGGCAAGCATCCGGCGCCGCAGTGGTTGACGATGGACGCCGCCGTCAAGCACTGCACCGAGGGCATCGGCATCTGGCAATGGGCCAGCAACGACCAAAGTGGCGCTCCCGATGTGGTGATGGCCTGCTGCGGCGATGTGCCCACGCTGGAAACACTCGCCGCCGTTTCCATCCTGCGCGAACATTTGCCCGACCTGAAAATCCGGGTGGTCAACGTCGTCGACCTGATGAAACTGCAGCCCAAAACCGAGCACCCGCACGGGTTGAGCGATCGCGATTTCGACGAGCTTTTCACGAAAGACAAGCCGATCATCTTCGCGTTCCACGCCTATCCATGGTTGATCCACCGACTCACGTATCGCCGCGCCAACCACGACAACCTTCACGTCCGCGGCTACAAGGAAGAAGGGACCATCACCACGCCTTTCGACATGACGGTGCTGAATGATTTGGATCGCTTCCATCTCGTGATGGACTCCATCGACCGCCTGCCGCAGACCGGCGACAAGGGCATCTATCTCAAGCAACAACTTACGGACAAGCTCATCGAGCACAAACAATACATCAATAAGTTCGGCCAGGATCTGCCGGAAGTCCGGAACTGGAAATGGGGCGTGAAATGAGCGCCGCAGTTCGCGTCACGGTTCCACCCCGGGTTCCGGCATGCGTAGCGTATCGGAATCCGCGGCGCCCAGCCCGAGTTCGCGCGCGACGCGCGCCAACGGTTGCATGACTTCGAGCGCGCGCGCCAGCGTTGCCTCGCCGGCCTTCTGGCTGCTGTCGGGACCGCCAGTGATCAACTCTTCCAACGCCGACTTCTTCACCGGAAATTCTTTCAAATGGATCTTCGCGTCCACCGGCAATCCCGCCGCTTCGCGCACGAGACGGACCGCTACGGGAAACCCACCAAGTTCATCCACCAACCCGAGCGCCTTGGCGTCTTCCCCAGTCCAAACGCGGCCCTTGGCGATTTCGAGCACCTTCTCTTTCGGCAGCTTGCGGCCTTCCGCCACCTTGGTCGTGAAATCGTCGTAAACACGGTCCAGCCACGTTTCGAACCGCGCCCACTGCTCCGGCGTATAATCCTGCAGCCCCGTGTACACCATCGCGTTCGAACTCGTGTGCACTTCATCCCACGAGACGCCCAGCTTGTCCCAGAAATTCGTGCTCAACATTTTGCCCGCGAACACACCAATCGAACCCGTCAGCGTTGCCGGCTCCGCCACGATCTTGTCCGCCGACATCGCCACGAAGTAACCGCCCGATCCCGCCACCGAACTCATCGACACGATCACCGGTTTCCCGGCCTTCTTCGCACGCACCGTCTCCCGCCAAATTGTATCGGACGCAACGTACGATCCCCCGGGACTGTCGATGCGAAATAAAATCGCCTTCACTTTCTTGTCGTCCACCGCCGCGCGAAACGCCGCCGCCACCGTGTCCGCGCCCATCGTCACTTCCCGGAACACCGGATCGTAACCGCTCTTGCCGCGCATCACGCCGCCGACCCCGTAAATAAGGGCCACCGTCGTCCCCTTGTCGTACAAACTGCCGGCGCGTTCGCCGTACTTGGAAAGATAGAGAAACTTCGCGTCCTCGCCCGCCTTCTTCTTGATCTCCGCATACGCGTCATCGCGATACGCCAGTTTGTCGACGAGTTTTGCCTGCAACGCTTCCTCGCCCAGAAACGGCCCGCGATCAATCAGCGCCCGCACGTCGGCTTCGGACATCTTCCGCCGGTCCGCGATGCCCTTGACGATCTGCCCAAACACCGACTCCATCAATTTCGTCGTCGCCTCGCGATGTGCCGCGGTATAGTTCGTCTCCGTCAACTCGTTCATCGCATTCTTGTACTCGGACCGATGATCCATGCGCGGAACGAAACCAAGTTTGTCGAGCGTCCCACGGATAAACGGCGTCTCCGCCATCAATCCCGCCAGGCCCAGTTCGCCCGACGGCTGCAGACAAATCTCGTCGAAGGCCGTCGCGAGATAGTACGAACCGTTCCCCTTGCCGCCGTCCCCAAACGTCTCCGCATAGGCGATGGCCGGTTTGCCTTTCGCGCGAAACGTAATGATCGCATCGCGAATTTCCTGGAGTTGCGCCGCGGAATAACCCGCTTCGCCCACGCGCGCAATCAAGCCGACCACCCGATCATCCGTCGTCGCCCGCTCCAGCGCTTCGACCACTCCCAACATAGTCGGCGCCTTGCCCGAAACGACCTTCGCCACCGGATCTTCCGGCACGTACTCAACCAGACCCTTCTCAAAATTAGCTTCCAGGATCACCTTCGCAGGAACCGGCCGCTTGGCCCCCACCGCGCACACCACCGCGACGACTCCCACCATGAGAACCAACGCTCCCACGACCGCCAGCAACCCCACGCTAAGTTTCACCAAGGTCTGTAGTTTCATGATTCTCCTCCAATTATGGGATCGCCAAACATATTATATGGATGCCCACCCTACTCCCCCGCCCTCCCGTCGACAAGTGAACGTTCGTCGTCGTACCGGGGCGGTTTGAGCAATGTCCGTAGCCGCTGGTGCCTTCCCGGCGAACTGCCATCGTGAGCACAGCGAAACTCGCCGAGAGGCCGCTGGTCGTGCAGTGGCAAAGGGTTCGGGTGAGGGGAACGCCGCCGTCCCGCCTGTTAGCTTTAGTAGCATCAAACCAAAGCACCAGCCGAGTACAACGCCCAAAAAGTCGGCCAAACCTCGAGGAATCACCTCAAAGAGCCTCAAAAACACCCTCCAAATTGGGTTCGTTTTGGAAAACGAACCCAAATTCTTCAGCCTAATTTCCATGTCACTTCTCATTGCTCCACAACTACTTAACACCTGTTTTCCTCGCCAAATAATTTGGGTTCGTTTCGCAGAAACGTATATGGGCCCCTTCTCCACTCCCAAAGATAGCATTAGCGACCACGGACTCTCTGCGTTGTTCTTCGTCTTCTGCCCCTTTCCGTTCATTTTGCCTTCCAACTATTCCGTTAGCGCCGACTATAACCATTCCCTCACGCCTCGTCCACTAAAAATATCGTTTTCAGATAATCAAGTTGAATCCGGGCTCGACATGCGCCCTCGCCTCTGCTATCTTTTGTCATAGGAAATGAGCGAAGATTAGCCGTTAGGATGGGCAGTGCTTTTGCTCCCTAAAACATTCTAGGATTATGATACTTCGCGCGAGAGTGGTCGGTAGCGTGCTACTGATGGGCACCGCTCTTTGGCTGCTTTATATGCGCTGGGGTTCATGGAGCAGCATTGGACAACCTATGACTCCCGGCTATGGGAAGATTTGGGAGGCGTCCGAGGTCTGGGGAGGCCTTGAATCGGGCGCATTCTTGGCCGGAGTTTCGAGTTATATGCTTTGGACATCTCTGCGCGGCGTTCCCGCACGGCTCAGTGCAAGAGCGCAGCGATATATTGTCCTCGCATTATCCGCTCTCTGGATCGCATGTGTGCTCGCATCGTTCACCATCGTGAGTGCGTCGGATGTTCTCGCGCTGACAGTTTGGCTTATACTAGTATTGTGCCCGCTTTGCATTCTGGTTCTGTTGGCTCATTCCGCGTTTGGCTTCGGGCATGATGTTAACAATTTGGCTCAGGCCGCCACAAAGGAATGACTTGCGGTCAGGTCTATCTACTCGGTCGTGACCCTGGCGTTGAGCACGCTGGTCTAGCGACGCGCCTGCAATGATCCCCTGACCGGGGCGGTGATCGGTGCGTCGTCAATCTCCTCGCCCCGTGTTTCACCGGTTGTTTCCAGGCCCTTGGACGTGACGATCTCGTTCTGCACGCCTTTCACGCCGGCGATGTTTTTGGCGTAGACGGTAGTCAGGTCTTTTTGGGCCTGGTTGGCAGCCACACCTTTCAATGTCACTATGCCATCTTTCACGTACACCTTGGTCTTGGTGCCGCTGACATTGCGACGATACAGCAGTGCCGCTTTCACTTTCACGCTGATCCACGTATCCGGACTCTTGGCGTGTTGTTCGCTTCTGACGATGATTCGATTGTCCACGCTCGTGACGCCGGGCAATGCTCCGGCGACGCCCTGGGCCATCGGTTTGTGGGTCTCGTCGGCCACGGCGCCTGACAAGGTAACGGCTCCATCCTTGCAACTGATCTGGATATCTTCGTCCTTCAGGTACGTGTTATACACGTAGGTCTTCTTGAACGATGATTCGACGCGGTCATCCCTCTCGGACGCGCGCACGGCCCCTCCCGCGAACACCAGCACGGCAACGAATGCCAGAATCCCCGCAGCCATGACAAGCAACAGCGGGTATTTTGTCTTCATTACCTTTATCATCCCTCCCTCTTTCTGCTGCTGCGTTGCGGGTTTCTAATTTTGCCGGAAGATATGTCGATGCGCTAACCCTTCGCCATGGGGCAAAACCCTACCGCGGAGGACTGGAGCATCATGGGCACGAGCGTCCTCACCCTGTCGCGCATTTTTAGTCTCCCTGGATTCTACCGCCGGCTGGTGCGCCCTTTTACCCCTGCACCAGCAAGCAGTAATCCAATTGTTTTAGTTGTTACTGGACACGGTCGCTGCAATGGTCATGTTGTTGACCACGCTTTGGACCCCGTTGATGTCAGTGACGAGCTTGGTGACCAGGGCTTTTTCGGCTGCGTTATTGGCCTGGCCGCTCACCGTGACCACACCGTCGTTGGTCGTGACCTTGGTGCTGAGCATGCTGGTCGAGCGATGCGCCAGTAATGACCCCTTCACCTGGGCGGTGATCGATGCGTCATCCACCTTTTCGCCGCGCCCTTCGTTGGGTGTTTCCAGGTTCTTGGAGATGACGATCTCGTTCTGCACGCTGGTCACGCCGTCGATATCCTTGGCGTATTCGGCGGTCAGGTCTTTTTGGGCCTGGTCGGCAGCCACGCCTTTTAATGTCACAACGCCGTCCTTCACGTACACCTCGGTTTTGGTGCCGCTGACGTTCCGACGATACAGCAGTGCCGCTTTCACTTTCATGCTGATCCACGTATCCGATTTCTCCGCGGGACGATCCCCCTGGAACTCGATACGATTGTCCACGGACGTGACTCCGGGCAATGCTTGGGCGGTATCCTGGGCCATCGACCGGTGGTTCTCGTCGGCCACGCTGCCCGACAAGGTGACGGCTCCGTCCTTGGAACTGATCTTGATGTGCTCGTCCTTCAGATATGTCTGGTAAGCGTACGACTTCTTGAACGATGAATCGATGCGGTCGTCTGTTTCTGACGCGCGCGCCGACCCGCTGGCGAACGCCAGCACTCCCGCGGCCAGCACGAGCGCCAGCGGGTAATTCAAACTCATTGCTTTCATCATACTCCCTGCTTTCTGTTACTGCGTTGTGGTTTTCTGATTGGAAGCAAGATACGCCGCTGCGCTGGCGCTTCGCCATGGGGCTTTACCCTACCGTGGTGGACTGGAGGCCTTTCCGGAAACAAGGCAAGAAAAAGTGCTGGAAAACCGGCGACGTCTGATAAATTATTAAGAATCCGCCATGCCGAGAAAGCCGAACATATCCAACGATCCCGCCGAACTGCGCCGCCGCGCCGAAGCTCACCTGCCCGTCCGGCGCAAAGGTCAGCGGCCAAAGGCCCGACAGCAGAAGTCAGCCGCCGACACCCAGCGGACGCTCCACGAACTGGAGGTCCACAAGATCGAGCTCGAAATGCAGAACGACGAGTTGCAGAAAACCAGGGATGAGCTTGAGGTGGCGTTGGGGAAATACACCGATCTCTACGATTTCGCCCCCGTGGGTTATTTCTCCATCGATGAATCAGGCGTGATCCTGGAGATGAACCTGACGGGCGCCGTTTTGCTTGGGATTGAACGGTCCCAACTGGTTAATCGACGTTTGCTGCTTTTTATATCGCCGACGAGTCGACCGACTTTTCTGGCCTTCCTGAAAAAAGTTTTCACCGGAGTCACGGATCAGTTCTGTGAGGCGCTACTTCTGAAGAAGGGCGGCGGATCTTTTTGGACCATCTTTCGGGCCACGTCCGTAGTCTGCCCCAAGGGGCCGCGGAAATCGTGCCGGATCACATTCGGGGACATTACCCAGCGCAAGGAGGCCGAAGGAGCTTTGCGCGAAAGCGAGAAACGCTATCGCACCTTGTTCGAATTGTTTCCCGTGGCCGTCTACACTTGTGATGCCTCGGGTGTGATTCAGAAATTCAACCACCGCGCCGCGGAACTGTGGGGTCGCATGCCGGTGTCAGGGGATACCGACGAGCGGTTTTGTGGCTCGTTCAAAATGTTCCGGACGGACGGCAGTTTTATGCCCCACGCGCGGTGCCCCATGGCCGAGGTGGTGAGCGGCAAGCTACGGGTGGTGCATGACATGGAAGTGCTTATCGAACGGCCCGACGGCTCGCGGGTTACCGTGGTCGTGAATATCCGTCCGCTGAAGAATGAACGAGGCGAAGTCACCGGAGCCATCAATTGCTTTTACGACATCACCGAACGCAAGCAGGCGGAGCAAGCGCGCCGCCGTATCGAGGTGCTGGCCGCCTCGAACCAAAAGTTGGAACAGGAAATTGCCCGGCGGCTGACGGTGGAGCAGTCTCTCCAGGAAAGCGAGCAACACCTAAGCCGGTTGCTGGAACAGTCGAGTCACATGCAGGAACAGTTGCGGCGCCTGTCCCATCAAATTCTGAATGCGCAGGAGGAGGAACGAAAACGCATCAGCCGCGAGTTGCATGATGAAATCGCTCAAGCCATGGTGGGCATCAATGTCCATTTGGAAGCCCTGAACCATGAGGCCGCGCACAACCCGAAGGGTCTCAAGCAGAAGATCACGCGAACCCAACGGCTGGTGGAAAAATCGGTGGAAAGTGTCCATCGGTTTGCCCGGGAACTACGTCCGACAACGCTCGACGACCTGGGACTGATTCCCGCTCTTCATGCCTTCCTGAAGGAGTTCACGAAGCGGACGGGTGTGCGCGCTCGTTTGACGGCCTTCGCGGCGATTGAAGAACTGAACATCGCCAAGCGAACGGTCCTGTATCGCGTTGCCCACGAAGCGCTCAACAACGTAGCGAGCCATGCGCAGGCCAGCCGGGTGGAAGTAAGCATCGAGAAACTGCCGGACAGCATTTGCATGAAGGTAAAAGACGACGGCAAATCTTTTGAAGTGGAACGCTTGGCGAACGCCAGGGGAAACAAACGCTTGGGACTGCTTGGCATGCGAGAGCGCGTCGAAATGGTCGGCGGCACCTTTTGCGTTGAATCCGCGCCCGGCCAGGGCACTACCGTCCAAGTGGAGATTCCTGTCGCCCGCGTCCGGAAAGACGCGCTGAAAAAATCCGCCACCGCCACGCTGAAATGTCCCTGATTCGTCCTGCCGTGGTGCTGACCGACATCGCGATGCCCCTGCCCAATTAATTATCCCCCCGCTTACCAGCGGCTGGATCCATCAATAGTAGGTAGGGTATCGCCGTATGGCCCTCTCATCGTCTCCCGCTTACTGTTCAAGCAACGAGAAAAAGCTCGGCATGTAAGGAGAAGTGAACCACACCGATCAAACCCCAAACAACAGGAGCAAAATCATGTCTGAAGTAAAATCATCCCCACGAAGTGGCTTCACCACCTTCGCCGTCGGTGCCCTTATCGGCGCTGGCGTCGCGCTGCTTTACGCACCCCAGTCCGGCAAAGAAACGCGGAAGCTGCTAGCCAAGAAAGGTAAGCTGCTTAAAAACAAGGCCCAGGACACCGTCGAGAACGCGCAGGAATACATTCAACACAAGAAAGCGGATCTCGTCGCCGCTTTCGATTCCGGCAAGGAAGCCGTCGACCACGCCCGGCACAAACGGTCGTGATCGCCGGTTCGATGTCGCGTTAACAACCAGGGCTCTGCAATCGTCGCGCGACGGTTGCAGGGCAAAACAAACAGAATCGTGAAAGGATCATATGCTTGCACTGATACTACATCCCCTGCTCGCCGCTGTCGGTTACTCCATTGTGTATCTCCTCTTCGGAGGAGGCATCGGCGGAGCCGTCGTCATCTTTTTCATCGCAAAAATGTTCGGGAAATGAATTATCCCGCCATTTGAAAAACGGCACATCCGCGCCGTCTCCTGCAAGAAGTTCTGGTGTCACCCCGCACGTAGGTCTAGCATCAAGAAATGGATGACGCCCTGCTTTGGCATCGACTGCAGTTCGGCTTCACCATCACCTATCATTATCTTTTTCCGCAACTCACGATGGGGTTGGCATGGATCCTCGTGTACTGGAAGTGGCGCCACCTCCGCACGGGCGACGAGCGTTACGCAAACGCGATGCGGTTCTGGGCGCGCATCTTCGGCATCAATTTCACCGTCGGCGTGGTCACGGGCATCCCGATGGAATTCCAGTTCGGCACCAACTGGGCGAATTTCTCCCGTTACTCCGGCAACATCATCGGCCAAACGCTCGCCATGGAAGGCATGTTCGCCTTCTTTCTCGAAAGCGCGATGGTCGGGGCCATGGTGTGGGGCGAGAAACGGCTCGGCCCGCGCAATCACTTCCTCGCGACCCTCGGCGTCGCCATCGGCAGTTGGCTTTCCGGTTATTTCATCCTCGTGACGAATGCCTTTATGCAACACCCCGTCGGCTACGCGCTGGCTGCGGACGGCACCTTGCGTCTCGCGAGCCTCCAAACCTACCTGCTCAACCCCTGGGCGCTGGTCGTCTTCCTCCACAACCAAAGCGCCGCGGTGGTGACGGGTTCATTCGTGGTCGCCGCCGTCGGCGCGCTCTACGCCTTGCGCGATCGACACTCCGAACAAGCCGCGCTCTTTCTCAAGACCGGCACCATCGTCGGCCTGCTGTCTTCCGTGCTCGTGGCGTTTCCCACCGGCGACATGCACGCGAAAAAAGTGGCGCAATACCAGCCGGTAACCCTCGCCGCGATGGAAGGCCGTTTCCACAGCGGCCCCGTGGCCGAAGTCAACATGATCGGTCAACCGAACGTGAAGGAGCGCCGACTCGACAATCCAATCCGCATCCCCGGCGCGCTCAGCTTCCTGGCCTACGGCAGTGTTTACGCCAACGTTCACGGTCTGGATGAATTTCCCGAAGACACCTGGCCGACCAATATCGAACTCCTCTACTACGCCTTCCATATTATGGTGGGCCTCGGCACGATCTTCATCGCATTGATGACTATCGCCTGTTTCCAACTGTGGCGCGGCCATTTGGAAAAATCCACAACGCTGCTCTGGTTCTTGTTGCTCGCCTTCCCTTTCCCGTTCATCGCCACCTCCGCCGGTTGGATGGTGGCGGAACTCGGTCGCCAACCGTGGCTCGTCTACGGTCTCTTCCGCACCACGCAAGGAACCAGCGAAGTGGTCAGCGGTGGCGATGTGCTGTTCACCCTCATTGGTTTCGTGGGCCTCTACTTCGTGCTGGGTGTCCTGTATCTCTTTATGGTCGGACGCGAAATTCTCCACGGTCCGCAGGGCCAAGCGGGAGGCGCTCATGGTTGAAACCTGGTACGCGATCCTCTCCTTCATGCTTGTGATGTTCATCATTCTCGACGGGTTCGCCATCGGCGCGGGAATGCTGCAATACGCCGTCGGCAAAACGGATGCGGAACGACGATTGGTCCTTCGCGCCATCGGTCCGCTCTGGAGCTGGCACGAAGTCTGGCTCGTCAGCTTCGGCGGAACGCTCTTCGTCGCCTTTCCCTCGGTCCTGGCCTCCGCCTTCGCCGGGTTCTACCTGGCATTCTTTCTCCTGCTCTGGTCGCTGGTGCTGCGCGGTGTGTCCCATGAAGTCAGCGGCCATATCGACGACCCGCTCTGGCGCACCGGCTGGCATTTCTGTTTCGTCGCGGCCAACATCCTGCTCGCCATCCTCATCGGCGCCGCTCTCGGCAACGTCGTGCGCGGCGTCCCGCTGGACGCCCGCGGTCGGTTCACCCTCAGCTTCTTCACGAATTTCGGCGTGCGCGGTCACGTCGGCATCCTCGACTGGTACACGGTCTCGGTCGCGGTATTCACCCTGGTCACGCTGGCCGCCCACGGCGCGGTCGCCTTGGCGCTAAAAACCAGCGGCCCCGTCCATGACCGCAGCGAACATCTCGCAAAACTTCTTTGGAAAATCGTACTCGTGCTGCTGGTGGTGATCACCGTGGAATCATCGTATGTGCGCCCAGATCTGTTTCCGGGCATGTTGCGCCAACCGTTCGCCTGGCTCGGCGTGGTCGCAGTCCTCGGTGGCCTGCTGGCCGTGTTCACCGGCTTGCGCAGTGGCCGAGAGAAGAATGCCGTCGTGGGTTCCGGCGCGTTCCTCGCCGGCCTGATGATCGCGGGAGCCGCCAGCGTGTTCCCCATCATGCTCCGCTCCACGCTGGCCCCCGAAAACTCCCTCACCGCGTATGAAGGCGCGGCGACGGGTCACGGCCTGGCCATCGCGCTCGTCTGGTGGCCCGTCGCGCTGGTGCTTTCCATTAGCTACTCTCTCTTTATCCACCACCACTACGCGGGCAAAGTGCGGCCGGCGGATGACACGCAAAGTCCCTACTGATATTTTTTCAAATCTTTGCGCTCCGTCGGTTGTCTATCCGGTGTTCCGTGGTAAGTTGCCGGTAGATAAACTACGCTACCAAGCAAGGAAAGGGATCCATGGATATTCTCGTCCAGGCCGACGGTGTGACTCTCACAGAAACCATCAAGAACGCCGTCGATGAAAAAATCGGCCGTGTCGAATTGTGTGCGCCCCGCGCGCTGCGGGCCCGCGTGAACCTCCGCAAAGTCAGCGCGCACTCCTCGCCGAGTCAATTCACCGTCCGTGTTCTCGTCGAGATACCGGGCGCCGACCTCAGCGCGCAGGAATCCAGCGCCGATGTCATCGGCGCGCTCGAAGTGGTCGCGGGAAAAATTGAGCGGCGCCTGCGCAAACGCAAGACCGAGCGCCTTGCCAGCCGTGCGCGCGGCCCGCGCCGCAAACCCTAGGCGGAGAAAGAGCGATTCGGACTTCACACTACGCGCTTGCGTTTGAGGAGGGAACAGAGCAGCAACGCGCCGGCGGTGGCCAGCAGCAGCGAGGAAGGCTCGGGAACGAACTCGAACGTCAAATTATCTATGACAAACTGTTCTGCAGGACCGCCAAAAGCCGCTTGGCCACCAGAGGAGGTAAAGGAGAGACGGTTGACGTCCAAATAATCGAAAGTAAACAGGGTGGGTGCTGTCGCACTGGCTACAACTGTCGTGTCATATAGCAAGTTGATGCCATTAAATCCCTGCACTTCGATGTTCAGGTTACTGTTCCACGCGCCGGTCAGGAAGGCGCTCAAAAAATTAAAATTCGTGCCGGGCGAATCAATCTCGGTGGGACTGGTAAAACCGCCGAAAGCCACATTGGAAGCAGACACCACTCCGTAGTAATACCCGTTCGTTATAGGAAAAAACGAACTGGTAGGATGCAGGATACCATTCGTCACTACGAAATCGCTCCAGACCAATCCTTGGTAGTTGGTCGGAATGAATGACGATTTTCCGTTATTTAGTGGGATCTCGTCAAAAGTGATGACGGTTTGCGAATGGATCGAATCGACAGAGAAAAAGAACAGTGCGAGGACAGAGAATGGCAGAAGGAATAACTTCTTGTTCATAACATTTTCCCTTTCCGTTCCTCAAAGGGGAATATAGCAACAAATGCGGCCCAAAGCCAGAGAATTCGGCGGCGGCGCGCCCGGCGGTCGCGCCCTACCTTGGAGTTTCCCAAAGACAGTTCTCGCAGTTGCTGTGACAAGTTCATTGGATTCTGCCCACGAGTGAAAAGCACACACCAGTAGGACAGAGACCTTCGCCAGCGAGATTCTCACAAATCGTAGTGGTACCGTTTGAGATGATGCCATTCGCGTCCACAAACGGAAAGCCAGGGCCATTATTGCAATAGCCACTTGCGCTGTAGGTGTAATTGCTCCCCTTGGTTACGGTGCCGACCACGACCCCCTGGCCGTTGGTAGCCATCACCGTTACGTTGGTAGCCAAGCCGTTAACTGTTGCGGTGTACGACCCTGAATTGTCATCGTAAGCCGCGATATCATCATTGAAGTAGAGCTTCAAGGTGCCGGTGTATTGGGCTGTAAAGACCCCGCCGGTTCCCAATTGGACGCACGTGGTACATACGTCGTCAAAGTGCAGCAGGGCCGGCGTATACTGCTCGTCTTCGCCCCCGCCGTCGCCGACGTCGCCTTCGCTATTATCACCCCACCCATAATACTGGTTTGTCCCCTGATTGACCGTTACCGCCAGGCTGTGATAGCCGTAGGGATGGGCGCTAACCAGTACCGCATTGCTGATGCCCACTACCGGGACCGGGCCGCTGGTGATAGGATTTCCGAAGGTATTGGTGCCGAGCTCCCCGAATTGGTTGTCGCCAAACGCGTACACCTGCCCGTTGCTGGTCACCGCCAAGGTGAATTGATACCCAGCCGCGATCGCCACCACATTCTGGTTGGTCAGCGCTGTTACCAGCCCCGGCACCAATCCACTCCCGGTCCGCCCCAGCGCGCCCTCGCTGTTGTCACCCCACGTCCACAGCTTTTTATCCGCCGTTACGGCGACGCTGTGAGCTAAACCGGCCGCAATGGCGATGACGTTGGAGATGCCGGCGACCAGCGTGGGAAGATTCGTGGACGCACTTCGACCCACCGACGATACATTTGTGCCAAGCTGGCCGCTCGCGTTTCCGCCAAAGCCCCAGACCGAGCCGGTCGTATCCAAAGCCAGGCTAAAGTCGTAGCCGGCCGCGATGGCGACGATGACCGTCCCCGTCGGAACGAGCGACCGAACCGGGGAGTTAGTGGACGCCGCGCCCCCGAGAAACCCCGCCCCCAATTGTCCATTTCCATTGCCCTCGACGTCGCCAGCATGATTGTAGCCCCACGCCCAGACGGTTCCATCGGCACGCAACGCCAATGTATGTTCGTAGCCGGCGGCCACGCTGATGACGTTGCTGATGCCATTAATCGGGGAGGGAGTTAACACATTGGTGTTTCCGCCGTTGCCCAATTGGCCGCTTAGAGTACCTTCACCCCAGCTCCAGACGACTCCCTTCGCATCCACAGCCACGCTGTAATCGTAGCCGCCTGCCAGCGCGACCGCGTTGGTGAGCCGCGCCGGGCCGCAAAGCGAATCCGTAAGCGATTCAGGCGCGGCTTCATCGTTGGCACTATTATCCCCCAATTGATGTAGGCTATCCTGTCCCCAAGCCCACAGTGTGGAATTGGTCAACAGCGCCAAGCCGTGGAAACCACCGGCGGCGATCGTGTTGCCAAGGATTTTCTCGACGCTATAGAACCTCTGTGTCACGACGGCGCTGTTGGTGGTTGTCGGGTCGGTCCAAGAAGTCGCCGACGCGCCGGGTTGGCCCCAAACGTAGGCTTGCGGTTGCCAAATGGTATTCGTCGCGAGCGCATCTGCCGAGAGCAGTATATACCTAAAGATCGGACAAGACTCCCAGGTTACGGTGGTAGAAAGGTTTGTATTGCGCTGGATCGCAGTAAAGGAGAATCTTTGTAACAAGTTCGTAATCGCGCACGGATCGCCGTCGATGCCAAATCCCGGGGTCAGATCGTCGCCTTCTTCGTCCGACATGGTTATAGACGTTCCACCGGCGTTGTACTGGTAGGTATCGCAATCGTTGATGTCTCCGAGGGTGATGTCGAGCACCAGCCGCTTTGGGTCAAGGAACGTGTAGCCATCCGCCAGCAGGTCGTCGTACGGCTCGTAATTCCTCCCCCACAGAATGCACCAGGTCCACAATACCCGGTCATAGTGGTTCGAGAAGCCGTCCTGCGTGGTGGCGATCTCCAAGAGGTTGGTGTCAGCCGCTGGGTAACTGAAGGTGATTTCATTGGTCGTGCGAGTCAACCGCAAGCGCCAGACGCTAACCCCGAATTGTGTTTCTGCCTCGAAATTGCGCACGTCGCCGAGGGCATTGGTAACTTGGTTGAAGTCGGCCCAGAAGACGCCGAGGGGTTGCCGGGTCAGCGGCGACTCGGTGACGCTTGCGAGGGGGAAGTACAACCCGGCCTGATCGATGACGGCCGCGAACTGGTCCGCGTTGGTATGGTTTCGTCCTGGGCGCGAACTGTTCCCAATGCGCAAAACCAAAGCGTCATTACCAAACAAGCAAAGCATGCGCTACGTTTCATCATCACTCCGCCTCGCGTCCGCAGTCTCCGGCGAGAACAGTGGCGGTGCGACGTGATAAGTCGAAACAATTCGCGCAGACTGGCCGCATTTTTACATTCCCTTTACAACTGTCCACTTTGCTGGCGCCGAGGAAATGCGATCCGTGTGACCGCCGAAACTTGGATTGCGAAAGCCTGCGCGTTCGCCTACGCGATCTGGTGGCGGATATCTAGCCAGCATTTCCGATGCGCTTGGCGGTCCCCCCTCATCCCTTTCGCGCTTTTCTTGTCCAAACAGCCTGTGTGTTTGTGATACTCTCGACGGGTGATCATTCGCAACGTCATTCTCGACTGGTCGGGGACGCTCGTTGATGATTTGCTCCCGGTGGTGAGGACCACGAACCACGTCCTGGAATCCTGTGGCTTGCCGCCGATGTCACTACCACAATTCCGCGCCGAATTTTGCCTGCCGATCCGCAAATTTTACGAGCCGCGTGTGCCTCATGTGTCGCAGGCAAAACTGGAAGAGATGTTTCTGTCCGAGTATCCGAAACACCACGCTGATATCACCGTCCTGCCGCACACCTTGGAGTTCTTGCGTTTTTGCCAGGCGCAACGCATGGGCGTTTACATCGCGAGCACCGTCGATCCTCACACCTACGAAACGCAGATGGCCCGCTTCGGCATCGGACCTTTCATTACCAAGCCGTACATCGGCATCGAAGACAAAACCTCGAAGATCCACCACATCCTCGACGAGAACCACCTCGACCGTGATGAGACGATGTTCGTCGGTGACATGGAACATGATATCGAGGCCGGTCACGCTGGCGGGATCCACACCTGCGCCGTATTGACCGGCTACAATCACCTCGAAAAACTGCGCGCGATGGGGCCCGACCTGATCTGCCAGGACCTTGGCGAACTGCAACAGCTTCTCACCCAACCCGAGGTGGTGCGTGGATAGGATCATTATCAAGGACCTCGAAGTGGACGCACACATCGGCGTTACGGAATCCGAGCGCAAACAGGCCCAGCGCCTGCTCATTACGGTGGAAATGGAGCGTGATCTCACAGAAGCCGGACGCCGGGATGCCGAAGGTTCCACGACCCGGTACGATGTCGTCGCGGACACGATCCGCATGCTGGTCATGGAACGGCCGCGCAAATTGGTCGAGGCGGTCGCCCATGAAATCGCCGAGGCGATCCTCACCCGCCAGATGGCCCATGCCGTGACGGTGGAGGTAAAAAAATTCAGCATCCCGCGCAGCCAGTACGTCTCCATCCGGATTCATCGCACCCAATGAAGGAATCGATGCGGATTTGTTGCTGTTTGATAGTGGTCGCGTGGTTGCTGGCCGGCCTTTGCGCCCGCGCCGACACCATCAAGCTCAAGGATGGCACGACGGTTGAGGGCGAGATCGTCGCCGAGGACAATTCGACCGTGGCGATCCTCCTCGAGTTCGCCGGCGGGACCATCACGCAAACCCGCCACATCAGCAAGGCAGACATCGCCGTCATCACCCGCTGGACGCCCCAGCAAAAGGCCGAGCGGGAAACGCAACGCGAGTACGAGAACCTGCAGAAGTATCAACTCAACCCGATCAACAGTTACCCGGCCGACTATTACGACCAGGTCATCAGCAACGTTTTCCGCGTATTCCTAGCGAAGCACCCGAACTCGCCCGATGTGTCGAACGTGACCGCGCGCATCACGGAGTGGAGGGCCGAGCGCAATTTGGTTGCCGCCGGAAACGTCAAGTTCCATGGCCGGTGGTCGCCGGCCGCGGAGGTTGCGCCGCAGGTCGAGCGCGCGTGGGGCCAGCAGTTACTGCAACAAGGCCGGGAGCTCATCTCCCAACGCCGCTACGAGTCCGCCGTCGAACGGCTGCAGTTCGTCGTTCGCCTGGAGCGACAGCCGGAGCTGGTTTCACAGGCGATGCCCTTGTTGACTTCCGCCTATCAGGCGGCGACAAATCTGCTCGAACGGCAACAGCGGCAATTGACGCACGATGTTTTCATCTCTCAGGAGCGGGTGGATCAGACTCGCCAGGCGTTGCGAGCGGCCCAGGCGTTACTGCCGCCGCCAACGAGCGGCACCCCGCCACCAAATACCGACGCCCAACACGCCGTCGATAAAGCTCGGGATGATCTCAACGTCGCGCAGACCGACCTCGAGTCCGCCAAAGGCCAACTGGATGTTGTGAAGCAGAAACTCGCCACGCTAAAATCACGGCCTCCCGTGGCAGCGACCTCAACCACCGCTCCCCCGGCGACCAAAGCCCAACCGTCGCCATCGCCCGCGCCGGCACCCGCCGCTGAATCGACCGATGTCCTCGGGGGCCTTATCACTTGGGCCAAGAATAACTGGGTGGCGATGCTGGTCATCGTCGCCGCGATTCTTTTCTTTATCTCCCGGTTCCTGATTAAGGATTGAGCGGCAGGGAAACCTGCGAACGGGCTTAGTGCCAGTATTGTTGAAAATTGTCCGCGTCTTTTTTCTCGAAAGTGGGGAAACGCGTATGCCCGGGATTGTTCGTCTCGATTCCCGTCGCGTGCTCGATGCGCTGATAAATCACGATCGGGTATTGATCAAACGGCTTTATCAAGGCCTCGTGGTTATACGGCTCCCAGATTTGGGGGATTATGACCGACAAGCTCGTCATGACAGAGCAGACCAAGATCGTCGCCGCAATGAGCCCGAAGACAAACCCCAATACCGCGTCGATGATTCTCGGGTAGCGCGGCACTGCATCGTGCGTCACCCAATTGAGCACCAAAATCAACGGCAGACATCCCGCCAAAAATACCGCCCAATACGCCCCGAATGCCCCATACGCGCCCGCGCCCGGCATCACCGACTCGACCCAACGCGTCGCCTCGTACCAATACCGGAGCGTCACCATCATCGCGAAGAATAACAGCACGGAACTGGTCAATTCGTAGAACACCCCGAATACCACGGCCCCGCCCCACGCCAACGCCAGGATCAGCACGATCGCGCCCAGGCTCAGAATGAGAGGAATCGTTGTTTCCATATCAGCTCGCCTGCATCACTTCCTCCACCGACGTGATACCCATCAAAATTTTTTCGGCGCCGTCACAATAATAGGAGCGGAGCCCCTTTCCCGCGGCCATTTTGGCCAGCACCTGTTCGTTGGCGCCTTCGTTCAGGGCCCTGCGTAACTCCTCGTCCATGACGAACATCTCAAAAATCCCCGTGCGCCCCTGGTAGCCGGTATTATCGCAATTCTCGCAGCCGACCGCGCGATAAATGCGGGTCCCCGGCTCAAAATCCAAACCGATCTCGTCCAATTCGTGGCCGGTTGCCGCATACGCCTCGCTGCATTCCTCGCATAACACGCGCACCAACCGCTGCGCCACGACCATCAGCAATGCCGAGGCAATCTGGTAACGTTCCACGCCAATTTCCTCCAGGCGCGCGATCGTACCGATCGCGTTCTTCGCGTGCAGCGAGCTGAAAACCAGGTGGCCCGTCAACGCGGCGCGGACCGTGATCTTGGCCGCCTCCGCGTCGCGCATTTCTCCAACAAAAATCACGTCCGGATCCTGCCGCAGAATCGACCGGAGCCCCGCTTCATAGCTGACACCCGCCTTCACATTCACCGGAATCTGCGTCGCTCCCTCCAGTTCATACTCCACGGGATCTTCAATGCTCATGATATTCAACCGCTTTCGGTCGATCCGGCTGAGCGCGGCGTACAGGGTCGATGTCTTGCCGGAGCCGGTCGGCCCGGTCGCCAGAATAATCCCGTTGCGCGAGTGGATGACGCGATCAAACTTTTCCAGCATGTCCTTGCGCATGCCCAGGTCACTCAGGCTCAACACCCCACTCTTGCGGTCGAGGATGCGCAATACCACCTTCTCGCCATGAATCGCAGTGGCCGTGGCCGCGCGGAAATCCACCTCTCTCGTCCCCGCGCGCACGCGAAATCGACCATCCTGCGCCTTCCGTTTCTCCGCCACATCGATCTGCGCCAGGGTCTTGATCGCCGCGACCACGCGCAGGCCGTCCGCCCGGGTAAAGGTCAATCGCTCCTGCAGCGCCCCGTCGATGCGGAAGCGAACGCGACATCCGTCCGCCTGCGGCTCGATGTGAATGTCGCTGGCACGCTCGCTGATCGCATCCTCCAACACCTCGCGCGCCGCCTCGATACCGGTCATTTCAGGCATGTCTTTGCGGATCTGGATCGGATTGCCGTCCACATCGAGGAACTCCATCTCCAGATGTTGTTTTTGGGGCCCGCGAGGCGCGGTCATCTTGGTGCGCCCGCCAAACAGCCCGCGCTTCTTGGGGGCCTCGTCCGGCTTCAAACCGGCCACGCGGCCGGTAAGTGTCCGGGCCGGCTCGTGATCACGGGACCTGCTCCGGCGCCTCACCAAATACATCAGGAACCCGGCAAAAGGGACCAAAAGCACCGTGGTATTGACACGTCGAACGTGCTCGCGTGCCCCCTTCACATCATGCTGTACCCAAACCAGTGCCGCAATCCACCCCATCGTTGCCAGGCTGAGGACCACCAGGAAAACATCCATGTTCCAGCGATGGACGTAGGAAGGTGGTGTGATAGACGGGGCCGGTTTCTGCTTGGAAGTCGGCTCGCCGCTGATCGTATCGGCGTTCACCAGGCCCGACCGGGCTGTCGGCGTGGGTGGTACGACCACAACGCCGTCGATGCTTTCGATCAATTCGAGGGGTAGCTTGACTTCACCTTGCGGCAGGCCGAGACGGACGCTCTGGTCGTCGCGCGTCAGGATCTTCGCATTGGTATAAACCGTGCCGTCCTTCAGCTTCACTTCGGATGCGGACAGCGAGCTGACGGCCAGCAAAACCCCGATGACAACCAGGTTGAAGCTTCGCAAAGTGGCGTGCGCCTCCGTATTCGATGTTCACTGTGCCCGCCCGTCCGCCGCTGAGTCAATAGCAATCTGGGCTAATCGTCCGCCGGCTCTTCGGCCGCCAGTTCTTCCGTGGCTACCGAGTGATTGCCCTGCGCCTTGATCATCCCGCTCTTGCGGGCGAAGTCGAAAAGCCCGCCCGCGTCGATTACCGGCCGCGCCTCACCGAGCGGCTTGGTCGCGAGGACCTGCGACGACTTGACGACTTTCAACGTGTTCCCGTCCAGGTCGAGTTCCACCTCATCCCCGGTTTTCACCGTCTCGCAAATCCGCGCGGTCGATTCCACCGGGTAAAGTTCGCCCGTCGCCACGCTGTTGCGGAAGAAAATGCGCGCAAAACTTTCCGCCACCACCGCCTCACAACCCGCCGCCCCCAGCGCAATGGGCGCGTGCTCGCGCGAACTGCCGCAACCAAAATTGCGTCCGCCGATGACAATCGTGTACGGCGTTTGGGTCTGGCCCTCTGTAACGAAACGGGTCGGGTACTGGTCCTTCGGCAGGCCGCACAGCGCGAAGCTGCCAAGCTTCTCGTATTCCTCGGGGATCGTCGGCACCAAGTTCAAATACTGCGCCGGTATGATCTGGTCGGTATCGATATTATCCCGCACGACGTAGGCTTTCCCGCGAATGACCTTGTTCATGGTTCGAGCAGCCTACGCAAAGACAATCGTTGAATCAATCCCCAAAACCTTCACCACGCGTAGGAAACGCCCCCGTAAAAGGAACGTCCATCACCGGGATGAAACACTTGCGGGGCCGAGCCTGTTGCATTCGGTATGGGATCCACCGCCGAGGCATATCGCTGATCGGTCAGGTTGACCGCCTGGAAGAAAATCGAGAATCCCTTCGCGCGTTCCACCCCGATCTTGAATCCCAGCAGCACGTAGGAATCAGCATTAAGCGTGTTCGCCTGGTCAACGGGGTATGGCGTGAGGTTGCATTTCACGTTCGGCCCGGCATAAAAACCGTTCGGCATTTCATACTGCAAATCCGCTTCGTACAGATGAATCGGTATTCCGCCAAGTCGATTATTATGGTTGACGGGATCGTTCTGGAAATGAAAGTCGTTCAGGGTATAGGTTTGTTCCAATTTCAGCTGATCACCCGGCTTCCCGTCCTTTTCCTTGGCGAAAATCGATTTGAGCAACTCAATGCCCAACCCGGCTTCAATGCCCTCGTGATAGCTATGGTTGATGTTGACATCGCCACGGTCGTTGCCCAGCGCGTCGAAAACGTCGAGCAGTTCGTTATGGACCCATGAATAATAGAGGGCCAGGTCCCAGTCGAAACGGCCCCGCTCACCGCGCGTACCTGTCTCCACGGTCCAGGCCCGTTGCGGTTCGAGCGGTGTTAATTCAAGGCTGCCGCCGGGTCCGTCGCCGAAATTGACCATGTTATCAAAGGACGGTGGCTGCCAACTGCCGCTGAAATTGAGGAACGCCTGGTCCTTGTCGTTAAACTCGTAAATCAGGCCGGCCTTGGGGTTGACACCGTAAAAATTCAGGTCACCCGATTGGTTTCCGCTCAAGGTATTGTTAAAGAGGTCGGTGAATTTCCGCACGGCGTAGGCCAATTGAACCCCTGTCACCGCCGAGAATTTCTCGGTCAAATAGTGCTGGTTCTGCGCGTAGAGTACCGTGTTGACGGACAGTTCGACGTCGCGGGCGATGATCGGCCCCTTGTCGCCGTCCTCATTCGCCCAGTTGTGATCGGCTTCGCGTTCCGTGGAGGCAATCAATCCCGCGGTAAAGAGATTTCGTTCTCCAAACACGTCATCGTGACTGATGGCATCCGCGTTGATGCCGACATTGTCGCCGATGAAATCCTGAATGCCAGCTTGGAAGTCGTTCGTCGCAAAAAAATCGTTCTTTTGAATTTCACGGTGCCACCAATACAACCCCGCATCAAGTTGCTGGCCGCCCTTTGCGTAACTGACTTTATCGGCGAACCGGAAATAGGTCCACCGCTTGTTAAAATCCTGGTCCACCGCATCCGGGTCCGCGGCTGTGGGGTCCTGGTTCATCTGTTGTTTTGTCAATGCGCCGGGCAGTAGGCGGTTCTCATGATCCACCGTGAGATAGAAGCGGTTTTCCAGGTTGTCGTCGATCTTGTATCCCACATCGCTGAACAAAAGCTCCGTGTTCTCGCGGCTGTGATCACGATACCCGTCCCGATACCGGCCCATCACAGACGCATAATAGTCGACCGGTCCGTCCACACCGCCCACGCTCGTCTGGCCGCGTAGAAAGCCGTAACTGCCGGCCTCCAGGCTGACCTGATACGGGGCGGCCGTGTATCCGGTATAGGGAACAAGATTGATCGCCCCACCCAGTGTCAACGCCCCGAATTGGAAGGCGTTGGCCCCGCGATAGATTTCCGCATACTGCAGGGTGCTGACATCCAGGTCTTCCATGATGACCTCGCCGTCGCCTTGTTGGAAACTTATCCCGTCCAACAGCACTTCCACGCCCAATGGCTCGTCAGCCGAATTGATTCCCGAACCCCGAATTGAAATCTTGGAGACTTCCACTCCATTCTCCGTTTGCAGGGTAACGCCGGGCGTGCCCTCGAGCAGATCCTGGAAATTTGACGTGCGACCTTGCTCCGTATTGCTCTTGACCGTAAATCCTCCGGGGATTTGCTGCTTCTGTTCATCTGCCTTCTCCGGCGAAGGAGAGGTCAGGGATTCTTGTTTCATATGCCCGATAACAGTAATGGTAGGCAGGACCGTGGGCGCATTCGTCGGCATCACATCAGCCGCCTGCAACAGGCCGGCGGCAAACAGTTGACCAGCCAAAACAAAAATGAATGGGCGTCGACACATACCTTCTCCGTAGCGCAGGTTTTATCCCTTGAATTAAGAATGCCTGTCAATGCTTTGCAGCCGCCCAGCGCCCGTTTTCCCAGCCGTTCAATTCTGTCTCTCAACCCCCTTACAACAAGCCGAAAGCCCAATTCTGCGAATGACCGGCGCCCTTCCAAGCTTGGCAAGGTGGCTGCTTTACATCAGTCCATGCCAGAGTACGGCGACGCCGAGAAGAACTACACCATCAGTTACCCCGACGGGTGGCTGCCGCTGACCCATGAAGGTTCCCCCCACGTCAGCCTGGCCAGCCTGACCACCGGCGGCTACCTGAAGGTGGAGGCCTGCCAATTCGACAAACCCGCGCCCGAGACGATGCGCCCCGAGCGCGCCCTGCAATCCCTTGTCGAATGCGAAAAACGTTCCTGGCCCCAGATCGAGGAACCCGTCATCCAACGCGGCACCCGCAGCGGTTCCGCGCTGGCCTACATGACCTACACGCGCAACGAACCGAAGGACGAGGATCACCTGGCCGACTTCGGCCACACACGCGCCTGGATCTTCAGCCGCGGCCGCGTTCAGGTCCGTTGTCTCTATCGCTGCCGCAGCAACGACGCCGGGGTGGACGACGATGAACTCGACGAGATCATCAATTCGCTGGAGTTGCACGACGAACCGCATCTCGATGCGACCAGTTTTACCAATTACTACTTCAGCCTCTTGAAGCACCAGCGTCCGCAACTGGCGATCCGCGCGCCGGAAGGCCTGGCGTTGACGCTCCACGACGGACAGACCGTCTTGCTCGAGCATCTCTATCATCACTACCTGCTCGAACCGAGCCGCATGGACGATTTGATCGAGTCGCACATCAACCTGCTCGACTATTGCGGCGACGATGTGCCTGACCTGAAAAACTACAAGCAGATCAAGCCGCTCTTGTTCCCGAAAATTTTCCGCGCGGCCTCGCGCAACCTGCCGGCGCATCGGAAGCCCTTGTGGCCCGGCATCTCCATCGGCGCGGTCATCCAGGGTTCCGTCTTCACCTACGGGGTCAACTCCGAGCGCTTGAAGAACTGGCGCCATGACTCGCTCAACGACATCATGGAAGACCTGCTCGACAATCTCTACAGCATCAACCCCGTCGCGCCCCGCGGCCTGCGCAATGAAGAAAGCCAGACCCAGGCGATCAGCTATGTCGATCACGCCTTCAGCGCGTCGTTCATCCTCTTCGAGGACTTCTACGCCACGACCTCGCACAACCTCAGCACGGACGAATTCCTCGTCGGCCTGCCCGACCCGAGTTGCGTCTCCTGCTTCCGCGACGACGACCCGCGCTTTGTCGTCCAGCACACCGCCATGCTCCGCTGGGATTACCACCGCAGCGTCGAACGCCTCACCGATACCATCTATCTCGTCACCGGCCCAACTCCGAAGGACGTCAAACCCTACGACATCCTCCACTGCTGCCCGAAGAAGGCGTGACTCGCCCCTTTGGAGTGCGCTGACTCGTCAGCGCTTTGCCTTTCATTGAATCCCTGCGCCCCTACCCTGATTATTGGTAGGGCGGGCTGGCCCAGCCCGCCGTTCGTGACAGCGTGCCAATTCCCGGGCCCATCTTCGCTTCTTCTTGCAAATCAACCCGTTAACTGGGGGGTTCGTTTCGTAATTTGTGTTTTTTTAGCGCCTTCCATTGGTGTGGCGGCGCTTCACAGAAGCGCCCAATGTGGTCGCCAGCAGATCCACGTCAGTCTTTCAAAGAACCACACCAATTATAACACTATCGTAATTCGATGTCCAATCAAATTTTCCATCCTTGTCATCACCGACGAATCGATCCGCACGGTGACTAAAATCGTTGCGCCTTGCCCCCTAGAGTGCTTCTAATTAAACTCTGACGCCATGACAGAAGACCAATACGCTCGGCGTGCGCTTTCTGAGTTAGTCCAGTCCGTTTTCTCGAAAGATGCTGAATCAATTCAAGGGATGAACTACGAAACGCTTGCGTTTCAGATTGGCCGACGCAGCAAAAGTGGTAGAGGAGTCGCGATCGGCATGGGGCGAATCCTCGGTAAAATGGGACACATGCTTCAGAACTTTGAAGGCGCTCACTCCAAGCAGATTCCCCGAATCCAAAGTTTGGTAATCAACAAGACCGGCAAGAATCGAGGCTTACCAGCCGATGGAATTAAGGAATTTTGGTCAGATTACAAGAATTTAACCCGGCAGCAAAAAGAGGAACGGGTACGCAATGAGTATAAAAAAATTCTAGCTTTTGGCACTCAGTGGAACGAAGTGCTCAAGAGTTTGGAAATCTTGCCCGCCACCGCGCACTGGATTGTAAAGTCTCGTAACAGGTTGGAAGACGGGCGGCCCGGCTGGGAGTGGGAGGAGTATTTCGGCGCCCAGTTGATAGCATCGAATAAAATCTACGACTGGGGTGGACCAGATTGGATCAAAAGTCACAAGAGCCGCGCCTTCATTCGTGACTGCTTCCGTGAGGGTGGTTTGGTTGTTTGCTATCAAGTCGAACAGCAGGCGATCATCGGCTTCTCCAGATTAGCATCGGATGGGTATACCATTGAAGGCGTCTATTGCGGGTTTGACCTGGTACCTTGCGACTCTGCTTATAAACTAAAGCACCCTCTCAACATTGCCAATCTTCGCGCGACAGGCTGTAACCCGGTTGGATTTACGGTTAGCGGACAAGGCACTATCGCCTCCCTGACTAACGATGAATTTGCCGGTATTATCGCCGCGGTCTGCCGTGCCGGAACTGAGGATGAGGATGATCTTCTCAAATGGCTAAAACAATCCGGTAGTGGCGATGGAACTCGTCCTCCTATCGGACGTTTGGCAAACCCAGAATATCCGGAGGAGAACACGGCTCCGACAGCAGGAGAACTAGACAAAGTCTTTGCTGAATTGGAGAAACGGTTTGCAGGCCGAACAGACATCTACGTGCGCCGAAAGGTAAGTGCGCTCATCCGAAGGGATGGGCCACTGATTCGAGCCTTGAAGGAGAAGTACAAACATAAATGCCAGTTCCCGAAATGTAGCGCGCAAATTCCAAAGAAGGATGGTGGCAACTACTCCGAGGTTGCGCATATTCAGGCAGCATCAGAGGGCGGGATTTCCCATCGCATAAACCTCTTGGTACTATGCCCCAACCATCACAAGACTCTGGATTACGGTGATGTCGAAGTTCTGAGGAACAACGAACGCTTGTTGAAGATAGAACTTAATGGCGAGATAGTTATGATTCGCCGCTAGACGCGCAAGGCTACCGTGCCGCACAACATAAAGGGGTAAAGGGGTCAGAGTATTGACACACAACAATGATTTCACGTGGCACGCACTGCAGCGCTACAATCAATCGCCCTGGTCATTTCCACCATGCCGGCTTTTCCGCCTAGATCGCCGGCTACGTGCTCCCCTAAAGAAGGCGTAAGATTACGGCGTCAGCCGGATCCGATAAAACCGCTGTGGGAAATTCGTCTGTGCGCCGGTGTCGAGATAGTTGTTGGTGATGCTTCCGCTGCCGGGCGCATAGAACGGACCGCTCACGTCGGCAAAATCATTACTCAAGCTGTCCGCTGATCCTTGCACCACACCCGTCAGCCCCAACGGCATCACCCATGAAAGCGCGACGTCGCTGTTCTGTGCGCTGACCGAAAGAATGTTAAAGACGCTGGGGTCAACCACCGTGACGTTGAACGAGCAAGTGTTGGTGTTCCCCACGGAATCCACGACGACACAATTGACGGGAGTCGTACCAATCGCAAATTCGCTGCCGGAAACCGGCGAGCAACTGGCAACTAGATTGGAATCGCAGTTGTCCGCCGCAGTCACCGAAAACGCGACGATGGCACCATTCGTATCTTGTGCGTTGACCAGGATGTTCGACGGGCAGGCCACAAGCGGGGGTTGATTGTCCACAACCAGGACGTTCTGTGTCACGTTCGAGCTATTCCCGCAGGAATCCGTAGCGCTCCAAATCACCTGCGTGTTGCCTTTCGGAAAAACTGCCGGCGCATTGTTCGTGATTGTCAAAGCGCCTCCGCAGGGGCTGAATGTCACAGGTGAACCCAACGCCACATTGCTGGCGTAGCATTGGCCCGCATCTGTTCCGACCGCCACGTCGGCCGGGGCAGTGATGCCCGGCGCAACGGTGGAATTGACCGTGATCGTTTGCGTGCAAGTAACGCTATTGTTCGCCGAATCCGTCGCCTTATAAACGCGCAACACCGTGTATCGATCTGGACAACTCTGGTTCGTGATCGTGTCACTGACGAACGTCACGGTGACCGAACCGCAATTATCCGTGGCGACAATCGAACCGGGATTGGGCGACGGCATGGCAGAAGCGCAGGACACCGCCACGGGCGCGGGGCAAGTGATGCTCGGCAACTGATTATCCACCACCGTCACGATCTGCGTACAAGTCGCCATTATCCCGCAAGGATCGATGGCCGTCCAAATGACATGCGTCGTGCCTTTCTGGAAAATCGACGGCGCGTTGTTGGACAATGTCACCGGCCCCGAGCAGCTGGAGAAAACAGAGGGCGTGCCCAAATTGACATTCGAAGCCGTGCACTTTCCGGCATCGGTGCTGACCGTGACCGTGCCCGGGCAATCGATGACCGGCGGCGTGGTGTCGTTGACTGTGATGATCTGCGAAATGCTTCCCGTGTTCCCGCAAGGATCCGTTGCGTGATAGGTCCGGGTGATCGTGTAATGGCTTGGGCAGGTTTGGTTGCTGATGACGTCGGGATCGACGGTAACAGCATAGACACCTCCGCAAGCATTCGAGACCAGCACTGAGCTGCCGTCGGGAGGCGGCACTTGGTTGCCGCAAGGCGTTACATTCTCAAACGTGAGCGTCGGGTTTCCATCAACCCCGGCGACCGACAAGATTTTGGCCCAGACGAACCCGGTCACCGTGATGACATTGGGATTCACCGGCGAGGCAACCGGCATGACGACGTACGGATTCGTTGCGAGCCTTTGAGAAAAACTTTCCGTTATGGATTGCCTGCCGTGAGGGGGTTGAAACATTTCTCCGTCAGAGACACTGCAACCGCAGCCCGCAACGAGATTACTACCCCAGTCCCCGCCGAAATCGAGTTCTCCGAGAGCCTGGATATTCAAGTAATCGTGCCGGCCAAGGCTGTACGGCACGAACGGTGGATTGGCGGTGACATTTGAATTCACATAAAACGGAATCACGCCAGCCCCATTCCCGCCATACATCGTATTAGTGCTCATAAAACACTGCCCAAGGATATTGGTGCAGGGTGGATTGGTCGGACAGCCAACAACCAACTGGCTAAATTGTATCGCGAGCCCCGCGCCACCCGGTTCTGAATCGCTGATGAAGATTGAACCCGTTCCGTTGGTGTTGAATTTCTCGGTGACACCGTAATACGGGAACGTTACGTACAGATTGTCTGCGGCATCAAAAGCCAAGGCGGCGGGAAAGGGGTTCAGGTTGCCGGCAAAAACGGACCCGACGCCATTGGAATTGTACTTCTCGATCCACGCCGAGAAAGAACCGTTGTTCGAGACATAAAGATTCCCGTGGGAATCAAATGCGAGCCCCCACGGCTGGGACAGGCCCGTGGCAAAAACGGAGCCGACTCCATTGGATCCGAATTCTTCAATCGTGCCATTACCATAATTCGCGGCATAGAGATTGCCCTGCGGGTCGAAGGCAATCCCCACCGGACCGTTCAAGCCATTGCTGGCGAAGAGTGTTCCTTGTCCGCTTGAATTGAATTTTTCGATTGTGTTTGAGCCATAATTCGCCGCGTACAGATTTCCACTTTTGTCAAAAGCCAGACCGGTGGGCTCATTCAAGCCGGTGTTCGCAAAAACGGAATCGGAAGTGCCATTGGTATTAAACACCATGATCGTGTTATTACCGTAATTCGCCACGTATACGCTGTTGGAACCGGCAATGGCAATCCCACCAGGATTTGACAGATCGAAGGTGAAGGTTGCGTAGGGCAACCTGCCGGATCCGCTCGAATTGAAAACGTTGACCGTATTATTCGAGGGATTGGTGAGATAGAAAGTATTCGCATGCGCGTATAAGGACGCCTGCCAAAAAAGCACGGCCACCCCCAGGGCAAAACTCGATCCTTTTGCGATTCGCTTCATTCGATCACACCAAACCTGCAACCCAGAAAACTTCTGGCCTCCCGGCAAGCTTAACAGGCTCACACCCAATTGCAATCGCAAACGTTGGTATGTTGGATCGTTATAGCGCGCCGATAATCGCGTCCGTCATTTCCATCGTGCCGGCTTTCCCTCCCAAATCGCCGGTCACGTACTTCCCTTCCCGTAAAACTTTCTGCACCGCGCCTTCCACACGCGTGGCGATGTCCATCTCGCCGAGATGCCGCAGCAGCATCACCGCGGAAAGCAGTAACGCAGTCGGGTTCGCCAGGCCTTTGCCCGCAATATCCGGCGCGCTGCCGTGCACCGCCTCAAAAATCGCGCCCTGCTCGCCGATGTTGCCGCTCGGCGCCACTCCGAGTCCGCCGACCAGTCCCGCGCAGAGATCGCTCACGATGTCGCCGTACAAATTCGGCAGGACCATGACGTCGAATCTCTCCGGCCGGACCACCAGTTGCATGCAGGTGTTGTCCACGATCATCTCATCGTAGACAATCTCGGGGAATTGCTTGGCCATCGCGCGACAGCATTCCAGAAAAAGTCCGTCGCTCTTCTTCATGATGTTGGCTTTGTGGACCGATGTGACCTTCTTCCGCTTCTGCGCTCGCGCCAACTCGAACGCGTACCGCGCGATGCGGTCCGACGCCTTGCGCGTGATCACCTTCAGAGATTCCACCACCCCCGGCACCACTTCATGCTCCAGCCCCGAGTACTCGCCCTCGGTATTCTCGCGGACAACAATGATGTCGACATTGTCGTACCGGGAACGGACACCCGGGTGCGTCTTCGCAGGCCGCACGTTCGCATACAAATCGAACGTCTTGCGCAACACCAAATTCAGGCTCGTGTACCCTGCCCCAATCGGCGTCGTGAGCGGCCCCTTCAACGCAACACGATTGCGGCGGATCGAGTCGAGCACCGCCGCCGGCGGCACGCCTTTCGTTTCCGTGAGGATGCTTTCATTGAGCGGCTGGAGGTCCCACTGCACCGGCGCCCCCGCCGCCGCCAAAACCTTCTGCACCGCCGCAGCGATCTCCGGCCCAATGCCATCCCCCGGAATCAAAGTCACCGTATGCGTCAAAGAGAACCTCCCTTGCCATCGTTCTCCTCGCGAAACGGCAGCGCGGAAATCGGGATCGTCGGGTTCTTCTGCATGAAGTAATCGCACGTCCACTCGCTCGGGAACAACAGGGCACGTCGCTTGGCGCTATCGAGCGCCACGCGTACCCCGGTGGGGATGGTTGCTGCCGCCAGCACTTCCGCTGGAACCGCCGGGGAGATCCACCGCAACGTTTTCCACGGGACCTCTTCCAACCGCGACGCGGCGCCGTACTCCGATTCCAAACGGAACTGCACCACCTCGAATTGCAACGGCCCCACCGCCGCCAGCAACGGCACTTTCTCCGCCGCATCCGGCAACTCGAAAGATTGGACCACGCGTTCCTGCAGGAGCTGCGCGAGTCCCGCGCGGAACCGTTTGAAATGCGCGGGCGATGGATTGCGCAGGTAGGCAAAACATTCGGGGGTGAACTGCGGAATTTCATCGTATTGAATGGACGGATCGGTGCTGAGGGTGTCGCCGATGCCAAACTCGTCATGGCCCACCAGCCCGATGACATCGCCGGGATAGGCCTCATTCACTGTTTCACGCTCGCGTCCAAAAAGTTTGTGCGAACTGCCAAGCCGCACCTTCTTGCCGGTGCGCGTATGGATCGCCAGCATGTCCCGTTCAAACTTCCCGGACACGATCCGCACAAACGCGATGCGGTCACGATGGCGCGGGTCCATGTTCGCCTGGATCTTGAAGATGAATCCCGAGAACGCCGGCTCTTCCGGCGCGATCCACTTCTCCCCCGAACGTCGCGGTGTCGGCGCCGAGGCGTGTTCCAAAAACTCGTCCAACAGCAACTGCACGCCAAAATTGTTTACCGCGCTGCCAAAAAACACGGGGGTAAGTTGGCCCGCTTGCACCTTCGCAGCGTCGAATACCGCGCCCGCGCCGTCAAGCAATTCAATTTCATGGCAAACCTGTTCGTAATCCTTCTCGCTCAGCACCGCGCGCACTTGCGGATCAGCCAAATCGCGCACACTCACGGGTGCGCGGTACGCTCCGCCCGGCGTACGCTCGAAAAGATGGACCTGCCGGCGGGCGCGATCGAAGACACCCTTGAACGCGACGCCATTCCCCAGCGGCCAGTTCATCGCGCACGCGTGAATGCCAAGCACATTCTCCAGTTCATCGAGCAACGCCAGCGGCTCACGCGCGGGCCGGTCGAGCTTGTTCATGAAGGTAAAAATCGGCACGCCACGCTGCCGACACACGGCGAACAGCTTGCGCGTCTGCGGTTCGATGCCTTTGCCGGCATCGATGACCATCACCGCCGCATCGACCGCCGTGAGCACGCGGTACGTGTCCTCGGAGAAATCCTGGTGGCCCGGCGTGTCGAGCAGGTTGATGTAATAATTCTCATACTCAAACTGCAACACGGTCGAGCTAATGGAAATCCCGCGTTGCCGTTCCAGCTCCATCCAGTCGGACGTCGTGGCGCGCTGTTGTTTGCGCTGCGTGACCGACCCGGCCAGTTGCACGGCTCCGCCGTAAAGCAACAGCTTCTCCGTCAACGTCGTCTTGCCGGCATCCGGATGCGAGATGATCGCAAACGTCCGCCGCCGCGCGATTTCCTGGGATAAATCAGTCATGGCTCAAAAAATCAGGAAGCGATTCTATCATGAAGGCGCGAGGAACTCAAAGACGGTGCCGCTCCGCCTACTGCCACGGATTGATCACGGACACGTCGTCCGGGAAATCGTCGGTGTCGCGTGTGGCGAGTGTCAGCTCGTGGACGAGTGCCGTGGCCGCGAGGAGACTGTCGAAAGATGAAAGAAGCCGCCCCCGGCGCTGGTGTTTCGCATAGAACGCGCCCCATGCGCGAGCCACCGATTCGTCCACCGGTAGAATGCGATCGGCAAAGCTCGCCACCAACTCCTCGAACCATGCCTCCAGATCGCGTCGCTTCTTGCCGTGGGCCAGCAGATGGATGCCCTTGACGATTTCGGCGAGCGTCAACGTCGAGACATGCAACTCAGCGTCGTAACGTTCCAGCCAGGACAGGACCTTCGCGTCGGGTTGCTGGCGGGTTGCTTCCGAGAGCACGTTGGCGTCGACCAGGTAGCTCATGCTGACTTCGCGCCTCAGAAATCCAGAGGCCGCGGTCTATCACGCACTCGCTCGACCGTCAAACCACCGTCCGGGCAGGCTCGTAAAACGTCTACAGTCTTCTTCCGTGGCTGGAGTTTGTCGTATGTCTTGGCAGCCAGAACTACGGCCACCGGTCGCCCATGGCGGGTGATGGTTTGTGCGCCGTCGCGAACGGCTCGATCCACCAGTTCACTCAGGCGGTTCTTCGCTTCCTGCAATTGCCAGACAGCTTTCATAGGGGGTATATACCACAATAATTCTAGCTAGTCTAGCTAGAATTTTACGACTACTTGATTGCGTCCAATTCCGCCCAGCGGGCATAGAGCCGGGCCACCTCGCCCTTGGCGGCAGCGTGCTCGGCGATCAACGCAGGCGCTTCCTTGGCGCGGGTGACGTAGAAACCCGGCTCGTTCAACGTTTTCTCCAATTCCGTGACGCGCGTTTCGGCCGCCAGGACGGCAGCCTCCATCCCTTCCAGTTCGCGTTGCTCCTTGAAACTCAATTTACGGGGACGAGATGCTGCTCTTGTCGGCGGTATGACCGCGACCACCGGCACCGGTGCGCGTTCGCGTTGCTGCCGCTTCTCCAAGTAGTAGGAGTAATTCCCCGTCTGGACATGGACACCGCCATCTTCAAACGCCACGATCTGGTCGCAGATGCGGTCGAGGAAAAAGCGATCGTGACTAACCACCAGCACACTGCCCTCGAAATCCGCCAGCGCCTCCTCCAACATCCGCAGGCTGGGCAAATCGAGGTCGTTGGTCGGTTCGTCGAGCACGATCACGTTCCCGCCGCGCTTCAACACCTTCGCCAGCATCAGCCGCGCGCGTTCGCCACCGGAGAGATGCTCCACCGGCTCGTTCATCCGGTCATCGGCAAATAAAAATCGCCGCAAATAACTCCGCGCGTTCATGGTCTGGCCGCCAAATACCACCACGTCGCTCGCACCGGCCACTTCGCTCAACACCGTGTTCGTGTCGGTCAGTTGCATCCGCGCCTGGTCGATATAATTGAACACTACTTTTTTCCCAACAACCACCTTGCCGTCATCAGGTGCGCGCTCGCCGAGACAAAGGCGCAATAACGTGGTCTTGCCGACGCCGTTGCGCCCGACCACGCCTGTGCATTGCCCCGACTTCAACTGGAAAGTCAGGTTGCGGAAGAGCCAGCGTTCGCCCACCTTCGCGCCCGCCCCTTCCAGGTCCACGGCGATGTTGCCCAATTTCGGCGCCGGCGGAATCAGCAAATCCATCTCCCGCTCTTCCGGCGGCGCCTCCAACCCGGCCACCTGGTAGAACGCGTCCAGCCGGTGATGCGATTTCGACCGTTGCGCGCGGACCCCGGCGCGTACCCATTCCAGTTCAATCCGCAAAAATCGTTGGCGGCGTCGTTCCGACTGCTCGGCGATCTGCTGCCGGATCGCCTTCGATTCCAGGTACGCCGTGTAATTGCCGGGATGCGAGTAACACCGGCCGCCGTCGAGTTCGATGATCCGCGTGGCAATGACATCGAGGAAATACCGGTCGTGCGTGACGAAAATAACCGCCCCGGGGAATCGTTGGAGAAATTCCTCGAGCCAGCGGATCGACTCCGCATCGAGATGATTGGTCGGCTCGTCAAGTAAGAGCAAGTCCGGTTGCGCCGCCAGCGCCCGGCACAATGCCACCCGCCGCTTCTCGCCGCCCGAAAGTGGTCCAACCAACGCATCCAATGGCGGCGCGCCCAACGCCGTGGCGCTCGCATTGATCCGCGATTGCAGGTTCCAGCCGTCCGCCCTCTCAATCTCATGCTGAAGTTCGGCCAGTTCATCGTCGCCGCCGGTTCCCGCCTCGTACCGCGCAATCCAGTCCAACAAGTCCGCGGCACCCGCTTCGATGTTCTGTTGGACGGTCCGGCGGCCATCGAGTTCAAATTCCTGCGGCAAATAGCCGATCCGCAACCCACGCCGCCGTGAAATCTCCCCGGCATCCGCGATGACTTCACCCGCCAAAATCTTTAGCAGACTCGTCTTCCCGCATCCGTTGCGCCCCACCAATCCAACCTTCTCGCCCGGCGCCACGGATAATGTGACTTCTTCCAATAATGGCGCCGCCCCGTAGGCCAGGGCCAGGCCGTTGGCGGAGATTAAGGCGGGTGAAAGTGTGGCCATCCCGTTGACACTACCGAAAGTTCTCACAATTGTCGCTCCACGAGTGTCTATGCTCGAAGCATTCTTGCTGGTACATCCCCGGAGGGATGGGGAGAAACAATTTGACAGGGCTGCAAGCGGACGCGTATCTTTAGCCAGCATTTCGGAGGATTATCCATGGCTGACGAGACACCTGATCAAAGACCGCCAGAAGAGATGAAGAAGGATACGGTTCGCATCAACCTGCCCCCGGGTTTGACCGGTCGCAGCGCGACCCCCAGTATCTCCCCTCCGGCTCCCGCACCCTCGTTGCGTCCTCCTTCCGGACCTCCGGGATCTCCCGAAGAAGAAGCCAAGAAGGAAACCTCCGTCATGGGCCGTCCGGTGGAAGCACCGAAGCCCAAGAAGGACACTTCCCGCGTCCAGGTCACTGCCGCCAAACCGGCAGCCCCGGAATCGCCGCGTCCCACTGTAAAGCTGCAACAAGCCACTCCTGCGCCCGCTGCTGCCGGGACACCCGCCGCTGCTGCACCTGCTGCCGCACGGGCAACCGCTGGCGCATCCGATGGTGGTGGTGGAGGCGCTTTGTCCCTCGTAGCGATGGTGTTATCGCTGGTCGTCGCGGGTGCCTTGGCTTATCTGGCTTTCATGTAAGCCCCCCGAATCGAAACACCCCTGCGCCGCATCCAAAGACTCAGATACAAGCTGGAGAACATCCATGGCAAACGAACATATTGTCACCTTGAATACAGGTAATTTTGAGCAGGAAGTCAGTAAATCCACCACTCCGGTGTTGGTCGATTTCTGGGCGACCTGGTGCGGCCCGTGCAAAATGATCGGGCCGTTGCTCGACGAAGTCGCAGAGGAGCATGCCGGCAAAATCAAGGTCGGCAAGGTCAACGTCGACGACAGCCAGGATCTGGCCACGCGCTTCGGGATTCGCGCCGTCCCCACGCTGCTGTTGTTCCAGGGCGGCCAGGTCAAGGAAACGATGGTGGGGATGACCGGCAAGAAGGACCTGGAGAAGAAGCTGGCGACCTACCTCACCTGATTTTCGATTTCCGCAGGAGATCAACCGGGGCGCACGAAAGTGCGCCCTGTTTTTTTAGTGCAGGACTTTCTTCTGGATCGTCAATAAATCGGTGATCCCCTTGCGCGCCAGCTTGAGCATGGCCGACATCTGTCCTTGCGTAAACGGCACGTCTTCACCCGTTCCCTGGACTTCCACGAAATGGCCTTCGTCCGTCATGACCACATTCATGTCCACGGCCGCCTTCGAGTCTTCCTCATAACACAAATCCAGCAGCGGTACGCCGCCGAGCATGCCAACGCTGATGGCCGCCACGCCGGATTTCAAGGGACATTCTTTGAGTACGCCTTTGCTCTGCAATTTCTGCATGGCGAGCATCACCGCAACGTACGCGCCCGTGATCGCCGCGGTGCGCGTCCCTCCGTCGGCTTGCAGCACATCGCAATCAATCCAGATCGTCCGCTCCCCCAGCTTCTCGATATCGGTGACCGAACGCAACGCGCGTCCCACGAGCCGCTGGATTTCCTGCGTGCGGCCCTCGACGCGTCCGCGGGTCACCTCCCGCGCTTTGCGCGGCGCGGTGGCATAAGGCAACATCGAATACTCGGCAGTGATCCAACCACCCTTCACCCCTTGCTCGCGCATCCAGCGCGGGACGCCATCTTCGACCGAGGCGGCGCACAACACTTGCGTGTTCCCCATCTCGATGAGCGCCGAACCTGCTGGCTGCTTGACGTAATGCGGCTGGATTTTTACTGGGCGAAGTTGATTGGGTCGGCGACCGTCGAGGCGTTTCATGCCCCGCTAGAATGGGCGGGCACGAAGGACGAGGCAAGCAATTTTTCCGCGCCAGCCCGCCTCAAGTCAATACACCCATACATGCCTGATAATTCTTGAGCTTCAAGGCAGTGTATGCTTAAATCATCTCCATGTTGTTTGTGGTGTCTACCCACCGTATGACTGAAGTCACAGCCGCCAATGCCGCGCCCGGTCGTCGTTGGTTGGGAGTACTACTAACCGTGTGTGGACTACTGATCCCGTGGCAAGCGATGGCTTTGGGGACCTGGACCCCGCTGGCCCATAACGCGCCCAGTTCGGTTGATCTCATGCTTTTGCTCTCCGACGGCACGGTGATGGTCCAACAATCCGGGACCAGCCGTGGTTGGTATCGGCTGACGCCGGACATTCACGGCAGCTACGTGAACGGCATCTGGTCAATACTTTCGTCCATGCACGATACGCGCCTCTACTTTTCCTCGCAAGTTCTCAAGGATGGCCGGGTTTTTGTCGCGGGCGGCGAATATGGCTCCGCTGGCCTTCATTCACCAAACTCGAGCACGGCCGAGGTGTATGATCCGTTGGCCAACGTCTGGACCTATCTCCCGAGCTCCGGAAACGATTTCTATGACTCCGTATCGAAGATGCTGCCTGACGGCAACGTGCTCGTGGCACCGGTTTACTCCGGCGGCACTGTCATTTTCAATTACAAAAGTAACACGTGGACCGACGGACCGGATTTCTTCCGGGGTACCGACCAGGATGAAGCCAGTTGGGTCAAGCTTCCTGACGATAGCATCCTCACCATTGACCCGTTTGGCACCAACTCAGAACGATACATCCCTTCCTTGAATGCGTGGGTCGATGATGGGATCGTCCCGGACTCCCTCTATGACAGCTTTCTGTTTGAACTGGGAGCCGCTTTCCTGTTGCCGAACGGGAACGCCTTTTTTCTTGGCAGTACCGGTCACGCCGCGTTGTACACCCCGACGGGCACGACCGACCCCGGCTTCTGGACGGCCGGCCCCGACATTCCCAATGGCCAGGGAACACCCGACGCGGCGGCGGCGATGATGGTCAATGGGAAGATTCTTTGCGCCGTGTCTCCAACCCCAACCTCTGGCAATTACCCCAAGCCAACCAGCTTCTACGAGTATGACCCGGTTAGTAACGCGTTCACCCAGACAAGTGCCCCGGGGGGTGGCACCAGTGTCAACATCCCTTCCTACGAGACCACCATGCTCGACCTGCCCGACGGTACCGTGCTCTACTCCTCTCAGAACAGTTCCCGCCTCTTTGTCTACCAGCCTGACGGATCGCCCCTGGCCGCCGGGAAACCAACCATCAGCACCATCACCCCGAATCCCGACGGCTCGTACCACTTGACCGGCACTCTGCTTAATGGCATCTCGGAAGGCGCCGCGTATGGCGACGACTGGCAGATGAACAGCAATTACCCCATCGTGCGGCTGACGGATGCCGCCGGCAACGTCCGCTACGCGCGCACCTATAATTGGAGCAGCACCGGTGTCATGACGGGAAGCACACCCGAGACCACGGAATTCAGTCTGCCGCCCGGTCTGGCTGCGGGGACGTATTCGCTCGTCGTCGTCGCCAATGGCAATAGCTCGGTCCCGATTTCATTCTACACTCCCGACGCACTGCAAATCATTCAGTTAAACAACCAGGCGGTGATTTCCTGGCCCTCGTCCGCCACCAATGCCGTCTTGGAGATAGCCACTGACCTGGTCGGCAGCAATTGGGTTACGGACACCGACACCATGAACATCGTGGGTAACAGTTTTGTTGTGACGAACACCATGAATATCGACCACGCTTTCTTCCGCCTGCATGGTCATTGATGTCCCCGCATCCACAAGGTATTGACGATGTGTCTAACCGAAGTTGGCTGTTGATTCGTATGCGGCTGAGTAACCACATCTAGTCTGACGTGCGAGATTGTGCCACGAGGGCGGCATGGTTACATCCAAAAGGGGGTTGGTTCGCCGCCGTCGGACTCCTAAGCAGCGGCAACGATCGGATTCGGGTGTTCTCGCAGCAGGAGCAAATCGACAAACCCAACATTCCCAACCAATTTGGAACAACTCTTTAAGCCCGCGCTTCAATCGAATCCCGCCTTGGCAAGGGTCTAGATTCAAGTGCGAGTCGCGGCCTTTTACTGCAAGTCGTTGAAATTGTTAATGGCGTTACAAAATGCCTGGCTGGTTCCTTGGTTGGTGGTGATTCGGCCTACGTGACCGTCGAGGTACAGCCCCAGGGCCGCGTTGCCGTATCCATAATTGAGATACTTCCAATCGTTTGCGGGGTTGGAAGTTAATGTACCCCACTCGACCATATTCCACGTGCCAAAAGACGGATCGAGCGCCCCACCGGTCCCCACCGACCCGGTCATGACAATCGGTTCGATCTTGCCCACCATCGCCGGGTCGCCTTGGCGTCTGAAAGTACAAGTAGGGCCAGGGCCACCACACGTATATGCTACCTGAAAGAACTTGTTCATGGCATAGCTGCCGCGGCCAGAGAACTGCTGTTGTTGGCCGAACTCGCTGACCATCAGCGGGCACCACATGACGTGGTTGTAGGGCGGTGCGTTCATCTGCGCTACGAAATTGCTAAACGTGGTAGAGAATGGGCCGTACGCATGCTCCCAAACGTTGCGGCGCCAGGTCACTGACGCATTTCCATTCGGAACGCCTTGATTCCCCAGCGGCTTGGGCCAGTAGCCGTTGTAATCCTCGACGTAGCTGAGCAGCAACACATGGATTTGCCGGAGGTTGTTGATCGAGGATTCGGTCAGCGCCTCGGTGTGTGCCCCGCTCAACGCGGGCAGCGTCACTGCCATCAGGATTCCGGCCGCCGCAACGAGAACAACCAACTCGGTGAACGTGAAGCCGTCTCGCGATGCAGATTTTCCGGGACGAGGCCAACGGGATTTAGTCATGGCATTCCTTCCCCTATCCTGATCTGACGACAGGCGCAACTAACTCGGAGTCACGAGTCGGAATCGATACTCCACTACCTTTCAGCGGCGCCAACGCTAGCACACGGAACCTGCTATTGAAATCAAAATCCACTCTTCACGTAAGTCGATAATTCATCGGTTGGACCCCGATTTCTGTTTGCTTTGAAGTCGACGGCTGGTTATAAAAACAAGGTTATCCTGTGTGTGTTGTCGTCTACTGCGAACGTGGGCGGATTTATGACTTGTGCGCGCTGCGTGAACCGGATACCGACGGAAATTCCCCGGTCTTTCCTTTTGCATGGCAGATTTTCTCTGGTCTTGATCCTCTGCACCTTCACGCTGGCCGGCACCGTCTCGGCACAGACCAATAGCTGGTCCAATCCCTCCGGTGGATTCTGGGACGATTTCCGCAACTGGTCGCTCGCCGCTCCCCCAACCAATGGTGAGACGGTGTTCATCACGAATGCCCCCAGCAAGACCGTGAC